>Ga0065704_10000198_pt1 | contig 240763 bp, 141 predicted proteins | sample SwiRhicommuniRL2_FD_59091 | JGI IMG/M metagenome (GOLD analysis project Ga0065704, IMG submission 59091) | Switchgrass rhizosphere bacterial communities from Rose Lake, Michigan, USA - RL2 v2 (version 2) | ecosystem: Host-associated > Plants > Roots > Rhizosphere > Soil | place: East Lansing, MI
GTATTCAACACTCTCTAATAGTATGCTAGCGATCGTGATTACGCTGCTTTCGAGATTGGCTGCAAAATTTATAGTTGATAGCTAATTAGAGTAGAAAAGTGCGCCCAAGTACTCCAAAATTAGTCTAGACATTTGAGATAGAGCTCAGCCATTTCTATTAAAGTTTCCAAATGGGGAAAATGTCAAGATACGAATTTTATAGGAGATTCCTAGGAAAACTGAGTATTAGTGTTAAATTATTTGTAACCTCTTCTTTGATTGATCTCAAAATATTCATTCCGTGATTCCACTCCTTCAGAAAAAGGTCCCTTGGCCCAGTTGGTTAAGGCGCGGTGCTAATAACGCCGAGATCAGCAGTTCGATCCTGCTAGGGACCACTTTCTTCAAAGGGCGTGTGGCGTAGTTGGTAGCGCGTTCGCTTAGCATGCGAAAGGTCTCCGGTTCGACTCCGGACTCGTCCATTTGTTTTTGAACTTTGCCTTAATCGAATGTTCTATATTTTTTACTAATTGCACTGCCGGGTTATGGTAGTTTGAGACAAGAGGGGCATATTCGTGAGGTGCACATTAGCGAGGTGAGCACTAGCGAGGGCATTCTAGTGAGGGGCCATACTAGTGAGCTTGCAATTACGAATTGCACCCAGACATTGACGCTTTGCCCTAACCCCAAGCATTATGGCATCCTAAAGACATGACACCCAGTGGGCTAGTTACGAACTGGGCCCATTTTTGGGGTAGTGTGAAGACCATAACGTTCGCGAACTGGCATATCATCAGATTTTGCTACATTCAGATTCGTACCAGGAGTTACCTTGGCAAGTCCTTAGTAGAGCAGGGACTGGCACAGCAGGCGTGGACTGTGGAGACGTAAAGTATGACAATGGCCATTAGACACAACCCCTCATTGCTGCTTTTCGCCGAACTCGGTTGATTTAACCAAGTCCGATCGCTTGAGCAATGTACCAACATAGGCGACTACTCTTTACAATCGAATCCTTGGAGATAGAGATACCATTAGAAAAACGATAAAAGACAAAACGTTTAATAACGTCGCCAAATATGACTCAGTACTCGCTGGCTAATTATTCAGATCGGTATTTGGAACACGGATTGCCGAAGAATCGGCCTTTGATAGGTGGTATTGTCGGTTGCACTACCCATTTCTGAGGTTGCGCAGTTTATTCTCCATTTTACATGCAGTCCTATCGCTTGAAGCTACCATTGCGGAATTTTTTTCAGGAATGTATCACCGGTTCATCGAAAATGCCTGTTAAGAAAGCCCTGACCACCGGTACGCCGCATAAATATTAAACATCGCGGCAATTGATCAGCCACTGGGATTCAAATTAAGGTCCATACTTTGATAACGATAAGAAGATCGTCTTATCACTAATTTGTTCCACCACCAACATCCCGTCGCCAAATAGCCCCTAAACTAAACACTTTCTACATCGCATCGTCTAACGTACCCATGGAAGAAGAAATTTCACCACTGTATATGAAATAACCGACTGAAAAAAATAAATGTTCGAGTCTTTGTGAGACTAAAATATGACGGCGCTGACCCCACAATTTGATAAGCTCCAATCAACTGACAACTATGAAGAGTAGACAGACGAGCCATTACGCTATGGATATGATAGCCATGACGGAGATGTGCTCGTCACGAAGATGCCGCTAAGATACTGATCTAGTTAGCCTTTTCCTGATGTTCTCGGACCCATTTCTATATCTCCGGAGAACCAATATGCAGGAATCTTTAAATTTCTTAAACTGATAACCCCAATTAGGAAGGAGAAGATTTCCAGTATAAATATCCCAAGATCAGCCGTAGAAGAGATTAAAATGAGAATTATCACATCATAGTATTACCAATACAGTGAATATATTAGTCACACAATACCAGTAGTCTAGCCATATTACTTAAGACTACTTTAGACTATCCTTAGACTATTCTTAGACTACGTTTATCTATAACACTTGACAAGTCAGCTCATTAGAAGCATACTACTAGACATATTTGTTGGTATCACATCACTAAATAACTACAATGAAGAATTTAGAAACAGTCAAGTCTGCTGGTTCGAGACCAAGCATCTATAGATCAGGAAGTGCATATCTTGATCTTTCCATCTCTCACTCGAGGATTGTGAATATAGATGAAAAGACGGGGAAAATGCTTTCCGCTACCAACTCCACTGAGACTTTTGATGAGCCGGAGTTGAAAAGAGGTTTGAAATCTAGACATGTTCAATTGATCGCTATTGGAGGTGCCATTGGTACGGGGTTGTTTGTGGGTTCAGGTGCTATTTTATCCATCTGTGGTCCTGCTGCTTTATTTCTCGCATATGTGGTTATGTCCACAGTGATTTACTTTGTTATGCAAATGTTGGGAGAAATGACGGCGTTTTTACCTTTACCAGGTAATGGTGCTCAAGCTTTTGTTAACGATTTCTTGAGTGAATCGTTCGGTTTTGCTATTGGTTATAATTATTGGTATGCTTTTAGTATATTGATTGCTGCAGAAGTCACTGCAGCCGCTATTGTCGTGCAATACTGGACGACAAAGGTGAATATCGCTGTGTGGATTACTATTTTGCTTGCATTGATTGTATTGCTTAACTTTTCGTCTGTCAAATATTTCGGAGAAGCCGAGTTTTGGTTTGCTTCTCTTAAATTGATTGCTTTAACTGGTTTGATTATTCTTGGGGTTGTTCTTTTCTTCGGTGGAGGTCCAAACCACGACAGATTAGGATTCCGTTATTGGAAACACGATGCTTTCCATGAACATCTCGTGGGTGGTTCTACTGGAAAATTCCTTAGTTTCTGGACTGCGCTTATCAAGTCTGGTTTCTCGTTCATTTGTTCTCCAGAAATGGTGGCCACTGCTGGTGGTGAATGTGAAAAACCTCGTCGTAACATTCCAAAGGCTGCTCGTCGTTTTATTTACAGATTGACATTCTTCTACGTTATCGGTTCTCTTGTTATCGGTGTCATCGTTGACTCAAACAGTAAAGAATTGTTGAATGGTGGAAGTGATGCTTCTGCTTCTCCATTTGTCATTGGTATTAAAAACGCTGGTATTCCAGTCTTGAACCATATCATCAATGCAGTGATTTTGACCTCTGCCACTTCCGCAGGTAACTCCTTCTTATATTCTGCCTCGAGAATCTTGTATTCTCTTGCCTGCAGAGGTTTAGCTCCTAGACAATTAACCAAGATCAACCGTTTCGGTGTTCCTTACAATTGTGTGGGTGCCCTGTCAGCCTTTGGTCTCTTATCCTACTTGAATGTTTCTTCCTCTTCCGCTAACGTTTTCGCATGGTTGTCCAACATCTCCACTATTTCAGGGTTTATTTCTTGGATAGCTGTTGCGTTTGCTTATCTTAGATGGAGAAAGGCTATTGAATACCATCAATTGTCAGATCGTGTCACTTTCAGATCTCCTTTCCAACCATATGGTGCTTACTACGTCATTGCCTTCATTGGTATCATCACCATCACCAACGGTTACGCTGTCTTCTTTTCCTTCGATATTGGCTCCTTCTTGGCCGCGTACATCACCATCCCAATCGTTGTGGTGCTTTACGCCGCTCACAAAATATATTCATATGTTTATCTCAAGCAAAATAAGTGGTTGATTCCAATTGAAGATATTGACTTGGTCACTGGCTTGGACTTGATCGAAGAAGAAGATTTGAACACTCCTGACCCAATTCCTAAGAACTGGATCGAAAAGTTTTGGTTCTGGCTCGCCTAACTTTGTTTTGTATTTTGTATTTATCCATCTATTCAATTCTATAACTGATAATTTCTTTGTGACTGATTTTAAGTGTAATTAGTAACTGAGCCAAGTAACTGAGCGAAGCGAGGTTACTTGTGGGGATGTTAATGAGGACCAGTCAATAAGTCCCCACGCCCTTAGTGACCTCTACTTAGTGAATCAGTTGGAATATGTCTAAAGCTTCATGACTTGCCATGAAATTCAAGCCCAATAATGTAAGTCTTCATCTTTTGATATAAATTATATAAATCTCCAGGCAAACAGAATTTCATATTCCTCATGGCAGTCTATAGGTATTTATTGATCTATAACTAGCCTAATATGGCTTGATAGCTTCATATTTTATATAGGTTGCAAAATATCAACATCCTGCATATAACCCAAACGCATCTCAATACATAAAAAAATTTCGAGATGGCGCCAACTTTTCAACTCTTCATCTCTACCAACACGCTGCCAACAAAATGTCTAGTTTAGCACAGCAGTTGAAGGCTATCAACGAGAAGACAGCCTCCGTGGCGTTGGATAGAAAATCTCGTTCAAAGATTCATTCTCGTTCGCTCATTTATGATCCTAAAATTGCATCTACTCAAGATTATGACTACATCTACCAAATAGGTTTAAAAGGGTTAGAAGAGATCGCCGATATTGATCCCCGTTTCTCTAAATTCAAACAAACGTTATTTTCAGATACTACCATTAATTACGATAGAAATATCCAAAGCAAAGATACTTTGGACCAACTTGACAAGAACATCGATGCGTTCTTGACCTTGATTGGCCCTTACTATCAATTATCTCCCGCCATCAAAGCCTTGGAATGGTTGGTGAGAAGATTCTATATCAACATCCATAATGCAGAAATGCTCTTGATCACTGCGTTGCCATATCATTCCCAGCCTATTTTTGTCAAGGTCTTGAACGTCATTCCTAAACAACACTTTCCAAGAATATTCGAGTGGTTGAACGGCTACAAGGACTTGTTAAAAAGTCCTCCAGCCAGCTCCATTATAAAAGCTTTCCACAATGACTTTGAAATCTTTAAATTGTACACTATGTTTGTCATTGAACAGATCAGAAACAACACTATCTATAAGGAACAGCTTGTGTTCTACTTGACATTCACAGTCCAGTTATTAGCATCATTGTCCAAGAAGTTGGATGTTTTGAATGAAACTTATATGCCAATTATCTTGGAAGCCATTGGAATCATGTTGTTGCCATCTAAACATACTACCAGATACTCGTCTACCATTGGTTACGATATTAAGTTGACTTCATACTCGCTTATTGCAGTTCTTGGATCTGTAATTCCATTAACAGGACAATTGATCAGATCTTTTACTGAATCCATCTTACAAGATCCAAAGTCCCTTGATCCTGTAACTATTAGACATACTATTATCGTCTTGGGTCAATTGTGGAACTTCTATGAAGAAAAGGATACTTTCAACAGCTTCAAGAACTTGGAGCCTACTTTGTTAACCAAGGATACTGAGTTAATCTCAGCTTTAGTCGCAGACAACTACAAAATTAACAAGTTTCTTGTCCACTATTTCCTCGCTACCTTCCCAAACCCAGAATCGTTCAAGATTTTCCAATTCATCAACTTGGATTACAAGTTAGGATACAAATTGGTTGCGTCCAAGGCTATCGAGTCTTCTAACTCTTCTGAGGAATATGTTAGATCTATCGATATCAAAATTGCTGAATCCTTGTTAAAATCCAACTCTGCATTATTTACTGAATGTTTGCAAGATGCCAAGTTGTCGGTATCTGCATTAGAATTGAGATTGATGACTACTTTAAGCTGGGCTCAGGACTTAGATTTTGAAATAGAAACAGAAACTCCTGAAGTTACTGATGAAGCCGTCACCATGGCAGTCGCTGAGATTGATTTGGAAACCATCAAATCGTTCGAAAAGACTTTCTTAATTTCTACTATCGACGAGGAGTTTATGAACTTATCCAGAGCCTTGATTACTTTATTAAGATCCCAAAGTGTTGCTGTCCAAAACACTTTAATTGGTGAGTTCACAGAAAAAGTATTTGTTTCAATTGAAGCATCTCTTTCCTTTATCATCAGATTTGCATTTACTCCAGCTATCCCATTGGCAATCAGATATTCTTCTTTGAAGTTTATTGAATCAAAATTGAGAGAAATCTCGGCCCTGTCTTCAACTCCATTGGATTTATACTTGTTGATTCCAATCTTTTTGTTGGGATTATATGATTCTAATAAGGTATTCAGATCTGCTTCGGTTGAGATCTTGAGAGTCATCAAAGACCATACTGTCACTGTCCATAGTAACAAGAAAAAGGTCAAGTCTAGCTTGTTGTTAGAGGACCAAATCTACGGCCTGACTGAAGCAAGCAAGAGAGCCATCATTCCACCTCAAGACGCCATCTTCTTGGGTGAATTCTTATTCACCAACAACTTATTGGAAGATGTAGTTCTCGATAAGACTCGTTTGCACCATGTTTTATTCGAAAACTTGTTCAAATCTAGCAAGGCGGGCTCAAAGAAATACGGACAATTGATCTTGAAAACTTTTGTTTTGAACCAATGGTCCTTGACCTACTTACCAGTTGCATTGAAGTCCAAGATTTGGAACATTATCAGTGCTTTGAATGTCACTGGTTTCGAAGACAGATTCTTCTTTATTGAAGGAGATTTGTCGGAATATTTCTCCAAGAGAGCAAGCTTGATAACTCTGGCTGCTAACGCTAGAATTGACTTCCATGATGAAGTTGAAAAGCCGATTGTTGGCTTGGTGGGTGGACTCAGTGCTAATGACAAAAACGCTTCCAAGGAAATCGATTGGATGATTCAAGCTTTCGAAAGCGATGCTTTCAACTTACAGATTGCAGTCAATTCTAGATTAATCAAAGTCTTTTCATCGTTCAATTCTGTTGATCTCAAGATCAAGCTTGTCAATAAACTTATTGATTTGTTAACTAACGAAGTCAGTATTGATATCGATCCTATGGAAACATTACAAGTGATTGATATGGATCATGACTTGTTTGTTTCTGCATTGGGAGCTGTTCAGCTCGGTTCTCAAATGCCAGAGCAAGGTGTCGCAAAGAGAAGAAGAAGATCTTCCAACTCGACCAAACAAGCTATGGCTAGAGATGATATCAACAATATGGCATCTGCCCATTTGAAGAAATTGACCATCATCTTAGACGTCTTGGAAAAGAACTTGAGACATGGTTCTTCCAACATTGCCCGTCCTGACTTATTGCAGGCCTTGTTTAAGATTTTGACTGACTTGGACTACTTGGGTAACGACGGTAACTTACCGATCTTGTATGCTCAAGAAACCTTGGCTTCATGTATGTTGTTAAGTATTGTGAAGATGAAATCGAGCTCCACTGATTTCAAATTCGACTCTAATTCTATTAGGGCTGATTTGATTGTGAACTCAATTAGATCGTCCCAATCGCCACAGGTGCAAAACAGATTATTGTTAGTCATTGCAGAATTGGCTTCGTTGGCTCCTGAAATTATCTTACATTCAGTTATGCCAATTTTTACATTTATGGGTGCCCATACTGTCAGACAAGATGATGAGTTTTCCAACTCTGCTTTACAACAAACTATTGCTAAAGTCATTCCTGCATTGGCTGCTAATGGTTCGTCTTCTCTTTCCAATGAGATCGAATTCTTATTGACCAGTTTTGTCGCTGCCTTCCAACATATTCCTAGACACCGTCGTGTCAAGTTATTCTCTTCTTTGACAAAAACTTTGGGTTATGAAAAGACTCTCCACGCCTTGTTATTCTTGATGGGACAACAATATGTGAACAACCACAACAAGAACAAGATGACTGAATGCAATACTCTCTTGGAATTCACCACATCTTTCTTGAAGAATTTCTCTGCTAGAGAACAGTTGGAAGGTATCCAGCGTTTCAACGAATTATGGGAACAGATTCCAAACTCTCAAGTCGAACCTGAGTCTGCTGTCTATGAAAAGTTGAGCACCAGATCGATATTTGGTATCTCCATCTTGTCCTTAACTGACGAAGGATTGACTGACATGAAATCACAATTGTTGAAATTCATTAGTGCAGCCTTACAAAACGATACTAGCAGTTACAACAATGCTTCTTCGTTGAAGATCAAGGTTGCTCTTGTATTGTTGGATGCTGAAGTTGAAGAATCCGAAAAGCAAAGTGTGTTGGACAGTTTCAGAAGCACCACCTCTTTCTTGTTATCTGGATTGGACTACTTCACTAACCAAATCAAGAGTACCGAAATCTCCACCAACTTGTACGAATTGTTGGCCAGCTTCTTAGAGTTGTTACCTTTGAACTATTTTGTTGATGCAATCATTGACTCTTTGGACGTCGATAAGTTGTCGGATACATTAAACATCAGAATTGCCAGAAACTTTGCAATTTTGGCCGGTAGAAAATTCGAAACCGAATTGAACTCCACCAATATCGACGAAGTCATCCAAGACAGTGTATTAAACAAATTATTGCCAGTATTAAACAACGGTATCAAGAAAAACATTGATATCGAATTGGAACAAGCATACTTGGATACGTTTGCTGCCATCGTCAACAAGTTTGGTTTCTCTACTAGAGAATTATTCAACACCAAGAACTCTAAGGTGTTGATCGAATCTCTTGGAGTCATCACATCCACAAACGGTTTGTTGAACGACCAACCTGAAATCATCATCTCTTCCATCAATGCCATCAACAGTATTGTGAATGTTTTGGGGGTTAAGACTATTGGATTTTTCCCGAAAATTGTACCTCCTGCTCTTAAGATCTGGGAGTCTACTGTTGACGCAAGTGACGAAGAAAGTGCTAAATTGTTGCAAGCTTCGATTATTATTTTGTTATCATGTTTGATTAAGAAGATTCCAGCATTCATGGCCAGTAACTTGGACGCGATCTTGGTTACGATCTTGTCAAGTGACTTGATTGAAAATTCAATCCGTTCCAACGTCTTGCAATTAATTGTCGAGCACATGGATTTGGCACAAGTTTTGAAATCCTTGTGTAGTATCTGGAACAAGAAGTTTTATGAAAACGGCAACGCTGGTAACCTTGGGTTGTACTTGAATACCATGCAAATTACCGTTGATCAAATTGAGAAGAAGGCCGCAACCAATCAGTCGACATTATTCATGAAATGGTTGATCCAAGCATTTGAATTTAGACAGTATGCTGAAAGCTCTGGCAATAAATTCGATAACAACACAATCCACAGATTGGAAAGTTCCTTCTACACTTGTGGTATTTCATTCGTCATGAAATTGAATGATAAGAACTTCCGTCCTTTGTTTGCCAACTTGGCTAGATGGGCTGTAGACGGTGAAGGGTCGAACTTGTCTGCCAACACCGAGATTTCGAGATTGTTGTCGTTCTTCAGATTCTTCAATAAGTTGCAAGAACAATTGAAGAGTATTATCACTTCATACTTTTCATACTTGAACGATCCAATTGCTTCCATCTTGAACAGATTTGCTAGTGGAGAGATTAACGACATTAACTTGAGAAGAATTATCTTGAATTCTTTGACATCTTCGTTCAAATACGATCAAGACGACTACTGGTCGCAACAAGGAAGATTTGAGACCGTCTGTGGCCCATTATTGGCCCAATTGACCAACATCGAGGATGGTATTGGTAAGTACTTGGTGAAATGTATTACTGCGTTTGTGCATAATGTTTCTTCTGATGAATATAATGAGACTTTGGTCCATGGTTTGATCAAATATATCTCCAACGAGAACGACTCTACAACTTCAAACACCAAGATCTGGACCGTTAGAACCTTGAAGACTATTTTCCAAAAGATGGGAGAACAATGGTTATCATACTTGCCTACTTTGATTCCTTACATTGCAGAATTATTGGAAGACGACGATGAAGCGGTTGAAATGGAGGTCAGAAGCGGTCTTGTTCGTGTGATTGAAAACGTTTTGGGTGAACCATTAGATAGATATTTAGATTAGTGGCTGCGAAAAGTTGTTACACTACTTAAAAAAAAGTTTAAAGATCGAAAATGAAGGAATTTAGAGTAGAGATAGGTTAAATGTCTAAAGGTCGTGGATTCAGAAAAGTTTCTCTGACCCTGTGGTAGGGTTCCTTCAAGAGTTAGATTAGTGGAGAGCTACTGAAATTCACTGAACTCGCGCTAGATCTAGAATTCGTTATTATGAGTTTACTCATTTTGGTCGAGAACTCCCATTGAATCTCCGCTAATTTCACAATTTCACGATTATCTCTATTTGAAACTCTGCTAATTCACAAATACTTCCCTACGCTCAGTATTTGCAGCTAACTGGAGATCCCCATATCCAATGCACTATATACAGGACCATATTTAGTCGTGTACTTTATCCAAATCGCGAATATTCCAACCGGTTCCATCAACCAGTTGAAAAATCATTTTACTCCAGACAATCCTAGACACCACTAAACAGATTCATTAAACAGATCCACTACAAAATGGTAAGTAAATATTATCCGGGTGTAGTATGCTGATTTAGCGTACTAACCACGAGTCTACTGGTATACTATTTCGTATCTATGTCAAATCCAACCGTACTAACCTCAGTCTTTATTAAAATCCGCTAGTTCCTTGAAACCATTGTTTGACAGAGTTTTGGTCCAAAGATTGAAACCAGCAGCCAAGACTGCCTCCGGGATCTACATTCCAGAAGCCAATCAAGAAAAGTTGAACCAAGGTACTGTTATTGCTGCCGGTCCAGGTATCACTAACACCACTACTGGTAACGTTATTCCAACCTCCGTTAAGGCTGGTGACAAGGTTTTGTTGCCATCTTTCGGTGGAAACCCTGTCACCGTTGGTGGAGAAGAGTTTTTGTTGTATACTGACAAGGAAATCTTGGCCAAGATTGAAAACTAGGAAAGTTCAGAGAAAGAGAAAGAGAGAGAGAGGATGAGTTGTAGAACGAGAGAACGAGACAACGAGAGAACGAGACAACGAGAGAACGAGACAACGAGACAACGACTTGACAAAACGAGCCTGACTTAAAGAATTAGAGAACTGAAGCCTGATTTAGAGAAATGAGCCTGACTCTCTCTAGAAATCTAAAGCCGACTCTCTAGAATTCACCAAACTGGTTTTCTCATATTTATCTCAGTTTCAAGCTCTCTAGCTATACTCTTTTTCTTACCTCGGCTGAGATCCTACACTTCCTTCCATCTACTTGTAAATACTAGTATATATATCTAATATTATACTGTCATTAATCTAGCAATATCTTCGTGATATCTTCCCTATAACTTCTCTATATCTTCTCTATATCTTCTCTATATCTTCTCTATATATTCTCTATCTTCTAAATATATTCCTGCATATAAACATTTTGTGAACCAGCCTTTCCTTAGACAGGAAATGACGATCCACTTCACCCTTCTAGATCCCTACAACTCCACGTCACCAAACTTTATTTGGTAACATTTATATTAATAATCGTGTCAGAACGTGACCCATTAAACTCTCACAACATAACTAACTAATAATCCGTCTACAATATGGCTTCGCCACAAAGTGCTACCAGCAATCGTTTTGCTCAGTTCAAGCTAGTTCTATTAGGAGAGAGTGCCGTGGGCAAATCATCCATCGTCCATCGTTTTGTAAAGAACACGTTTGATGATATGAGAGAATCGACTATTGGAGCCGCATTCTTAACCCAGTCCATCACATTACCAGAAACAAAAACCACAATCAAGTTCGAGATATGGGACACTGCTGGCCAAGAGAGATATAAGTCGTTGGCGCCTATGTACTATAGAAACGCCAACGCAGCACTTTGTGTTTACGATATAACCAGTCGTTCTTCGTTTAATAAGGCTCAGGAGTGGATCAAGGAATTAAAGAAACAGGCTCCTGAAGGGATAGTGATCTCGTTGGTTGGGAATAAGGCCGACTTGGGGGAAAGTAGAGAAGTGGAAGAAAGTGAGGTTGATCAATATATTGAGCAAATATCTGAGGACGGTTATACGATTATTACTGCCGAGTGTTCGGCCAAGAATGGAGATGGGGTTCTTGAGATTTTCAATAAGATCGGTAGAGCATTACCAGTTGAAGAAGCAATAAGTAGTAGTTCTAGAGCCAGACAGCCGGGTGGTAGAAGATCTGGTGGTGTTGACTTAGGGAGGGCGAATAGACAACAACAACAATCGACAGGATGTTGCTAATACTGCTGCTAATACTCGAGCGAAGCGAGAGTATTAGTGAAGTATTCTTGTGGAATCTATGCTTGAGCGAACTAAAATTCGAGCGAAGAGAGAGTTTTAGTGAATTATCTTCTGGAATCCAATACTCGAGCGAAGCGAGATTATTATTGGAATAATCTTCTGGAATCTAATACTCGAGCGAAGCGAGATTATTATTGGAATAATCTTGGGAATATAAAGACTTTTGTTGATTTACTTCGTTCAAGACTGTTGATTTATTCCGTGGCTTTCCTGACTTAATCTTGTGGAATAATACCAGACATTGTTGAAAATTAGCGCATGATTACTGGATTACTGGATTACTGGATTACTGAATTATTGGATAATTCGATAATTCGAGCATTTCCCTTACACTATTTATATCTAATTATATGATATTCTGAGTTCTGATAGTAGTGATGAGTCTACAAGGTCTGATTTAGTTAAGCCTATGAGCCTAGAATTGTAATTGTACTTCTACAGTGTTTTGGTTCTATTATGATCTAATGTAGATTCCTGGTGTCTGGCTCTGTCCTGATCTCTCATTCTCGATCTCTAACTACTCGCCTCTTGTTCCTGATTACCTGTGATTATATATTTAATATAATCAATTTATTTAATATCTATGATAATTTTCCCAAATATCGTAAGTAAGACCTGTGGTCAATTGTAATTACTACATATAAATGTATGCAATAGTTGCAATAGCTGCAATGGGTGACCTCAACTAATACTTGTATATCTCCTAGGGCCATTGATTCGCTTACGTAAGAATTCTAATCCTTATTTCCGGGTAATCCAAAAAATCCACCTTCTCACACGACTTTTGCGATCGAAAATTTTTCTGACGATGTAGTGAAAATTAGAAACGAAAAATTTTTCAATACTATCTCTCTTCTTTTCTTTATCATTTATACATATTGTTAACGATGTCTGCTCGTCCACAAGTTTCTGTCATCTCCGCTAAGGGTGAACAATCCTCCACTCAGTTGCCTTTACCAGCTGTCTTCTCTGCTCCAGTCAGACCAGACTTGGTTCACTCTGTTTTTGTTAGAGTTAACAAGAACAAGAGACAAGCTTACGCTGTCTCTGACAAGGCCGGTCACCAAACTTCTGCTGAATCTTGGGGTACTGGTAGAGCTGTTGCCAGAATTCCAAGAGTTGGTGGTGGTGGTACTCACCGTTCTGGTCAAGCTGCTTTCGGTAACATGTGTCGTGGTGGTCGTATGTTTGCTCCTACTAAGACTTGGAGAAAATGGCACGTCAAGGTTAACCATAACGAAAAACGTTATGCTACCGCCTCTGCCATTGCTGCTTCTGCTGTCACCTCTTTGGTTTTAGCCAGAGGTCACAGAGTCGAACAAGTCAAGGAATTGCCATTGGTTGTTTCTAACGACTTCGAATCCGTTACCAAGACCAAGGACGCTGTTGCCGTCTTGAAGGCCGTTGGTGCTCACAAGGATGTTGTTAAGGTTATCAAGTCCAAGAAGTTGAGAGCCGGTAAGGGTAAGTTGAGAGGTAGAAGATTCACTCAAAGAAGAGGTCCATTAGTTGTCTACTCCCAAGACAACGGTCTTGTTAAGGCTTTGAGAAACGTCCCAGGTGTCGAAACCTCCGACGTCAAGCACTTAGGATTATTACAATTAGCCCCAGGTGCTCACTTAGGTAGATTCATCATCTGGACCCAAGGTGCTTTCGAATCCTTAGACTCTGTCTACGGTTCCGACTCTACCAAGTCCATCAAGTCCGGTTACACTTTACCAGCTAACATTATCTCCAACACTGATGTCACCAGATTGATCAACTCTGCTGAAATCCAAGAAGTTGTTAGACCAGCTGGCCAAGCCACTCAAAAGAGAACCCACGTCTTGAAGAAGAACCCATTGAAGAACAAGCAAGTCTTATTAAGATTAAACCCTTACGCCAAGGCTTACGCTGCTGAAAAGTTGGGTTCCAAGAAGATTGAACAACCAAAGATCAAGCCATCTAAGGGTCAATTCGGTCAAGTCTTAAAGAACTAAGTTAAATTGTAAGATTTATTTTGCAATTGACCACCACGCTTCCAAGAGTATATAATTTATGCGTACTGAATCTAGAATATATGCTTTTAAAGTTGAATATTAGTAGAGAGATAACTGTAAGACGAGCTGACAAGTACCTGATGAAGAATATCCAAGTTGAGTGAACGAGGGTAAGTATTAAGTTTGAATTGTGAATTATATATTTCATTATAATAGTCATTTTCCAATTATTCTAACAAATTGTTGAAATATTCGAGTAATTATCAGTATTATTTTATTTATTTAACAATACTTACCAGACTTCTTTTAGGGCTCAAATATAGTACCAACGCTTATATCGGTTTCAATGCTTCTCTTTTAGCATATGATTGTAATAATATACCAGCAAAACTCTTGAATCTCCATTAATAAATCAACACTTCGCTACTGATCTTCTACTAAGTAAAAGAGGAAATCCATACTGAGTAATCACCTATTGTGCCTAGAGGAGCTTTCTTGGTAACTATGAGGATTCGATATAGACGAGATACTAATAGATCAAGTGGTCTCTATAAAATACAGAAATAGTTAACTTTGAACGTAGCTACTATAATTTTGTTCTATATTCATATTGTGAAATTAGAGAACTAAGCAAAATATATACATATATATATATTAAAGAGACATTGCTGCAATTAGTAGAAGAAATAGAGTATCTAACATCTCCGGTAATTCAAGAGCCATCAATATTAGCGATTCACCTGGTAATTCTTAATTTCGTGTAATTTCGCAGCCATTTTAGAGAGAATCGAAAGCGAAATGAAGACGGTTCTATATCAAAATGATCAATGGAAATGAAACGATTGTGAGTTAGCTGTTAGTTAGTAGTGATTTAATGGTGATTCGCTGACAGATTTAATGGCTTTTCACCGACCACTTATTTCAGTTGCGGCGGTGATGATCTTTCAATTTTTATTTAAATTATTTTTTACCTATTTGATTATTATTTGACTTTTTTTTTCTAAACAGTATATAGATATTATACAAGTGGAAGGACATTATCAGCAAAGAAGCTATGTCCAGTTGCCGGGTTGGTTCCGACAATGTTACCTCTTTGATTTGAGTATTCACAAATGGTATATTGTCTCCAGATATTGTTACACAAGACCTCGGCACACCCAACCTCGGAGGTGGATTTCCAGACTACTTGTGTGAAGTGGCCAGTTTGTTCGGAAAACCCTGGTGTGTTGTAGTCGTAGTACTGGATTTCGTCATACCAAGCAATGACAGGATCAGCACCTCCAACATAGCCTGCAGCCAAGTTTTCACCGTATGGTCCATGAGAGTGAACCAATTGGACATTGTCACAAGAGAAAGTTCTGGCAGCATAGTCAGCAGCATATTGAGCTAATACTGGATTCCATTTCAAGTCTTGAACTCCATGCAAGGCTCTCTTATCGTTGTGAGTCTGCAAAATCTGAGCTTCGAAAGGTGTGAGCGAGGAGCCAAGAGTTGGGGAAGGAGAAGGAGAGGTGGAGGTAGTGGAAGTGGAGGAAGTGGAAGTGGAGGAAGTGGAAGTGGAGGTAGTTGAACTGGATGTAGTAGATGTAGTAGAGGCTATTGGTAAAGTGGAGGTAGTTAATGTACTTGAAGTGCTAGACGTAGATGGGATGGTTGATGTTGTAGTTGTGGTTGATGGGGTTGGAACATCAGGTGTCGTTGATGTAGTAGTTGTAGTTGGAACATCAGGTGTAGTTGTGGTTGATGGGGTTGGAACCTCAGGAGTAGTTGATGTAGTAGCTGCAACATTTGGTGGACCATTCACGGTTTGAATATTTGTTTTGGTAGTATACACCGTTTTCAAGGTGGCAGCCACTGTTACAGGATCTGCGGTAAACGTTCTTGTAATTATAACAGGCGCAGCCTCTGCTATTGACAAAAGGGTACCAATGAGAAATACTAATTTCATTTTAGTTAGCGAGTGGACGGTATCTCTAGTTTGAAGTTAAGGAAAGAATAATTAGCAAAGAGGCTATAAAAGGAGTGTAAGTTTTAGTTGCAAAAAATCAATGTGCTTTCTGACACCAAATAGGAAGCCGGCAACTTATATACTTACGAAGTGAATTGGCAATATGCTGGTGTCAATGCAGTATGAAATGAAATCTCAATCCCCAGCATTCTCCAACTAGATTTGGCGACATGGTTTCCTAAACAGGCTTTAACCATCTCAAAAACGTTGAAGTTGCTGGTTCTATATCATATTGTTCCTAATTCCTGCAGCACCATGCATTGCAAAAAAATCTGGTTGTTGGAGATTTAGTATGAACAGCTGGCTGTGCATATTGTCGCATAAAAATATCTGGCTCCCTGTCGTATTTGTCCACGCAACCAGCGCACTTTTTCCTAGCTGGGTGACACCTTCCTAATCCGGCAAGATAGTATGACTTAATCTGTAAACTATTTTACACATTACCTAAGCTTGTACGTAAGCATCAAGAAATATAGAATACACTTTTACTTCATAACACCAATTTCCGCCAATTCCAGCCTAGACTGTAATTTATCAAAGTTCATAGTTAATTATCACTATAGATGCCAGAGACGTGAAAAGTGCCCCATAATGTGTCAAACCAGAGGCCAGCCCCTATATTTAGCGTCAACGACATTTGCGCAACAAACAAATAATCACGTAAAAGTGTAAATCATCAATTTTTCATCTACCGCTTGTTCATTTTGGGTGACGAAACTACCTGGAAAACTTCCAAACAACTGGGAATAAATTATAGACGGCATGTTAAAGGGTTTAAGAAAGAAGGCTTCGTTGCTTCTGATATCTTCGCAATCACTGTCTCATAGTGTTTCTTCTAGTCAAAGTAATGATTCGTACGATAAGGTACTCAAACAAGTGCATGATTTTGAAATAGCCTTGAAAGCCATGGATTATTTGTTGGACGATAGGACCCAGGAAGGGATCAGGCTTTTGGAATCTGCTCTGAATCAACAGAAGGAACAAGGATCGGATCATCCAGCAGCGATCTTTCCATTGGCGCAGGGCGTCATGGAGTTTATCGAGGCTACGTTGGGATTCGAGCCTGAAATGATGGCAAAGGCTCACAAGACTTTATCAGACGCGGAATCAAGTCAGTTGATCAATTCAAAGTACAATCTCAAGTACAATTTGTCGACATCTTACATCTATCCTCCAGGAACCGAGTTTCAGGTGACGTTTGCAGAACTGACGTTGTTGAATGCGTTGGTAATGCTTTTGACTGAAAATAACGGTATGGTAGAGAGTGCAAAGGCCCTCTTTAAATTGAGACGAGCATACCAAACCTTGGATTCCGTATACAAGAAGATTAGAGATCTGGAGGCTACTTTCAACAAAAATTTGTCGAGGTTAAAGAAGGAATCCTTGTCCAACATGAATAATATCAGTACTGCCGATTTACCGGGATACAAAGCTACACCAGCTTCATCTCGCAATAATTCGTCTGCATCATTGCCGCAAGATATCAAGCTCATGAAAGAATTGGAAAAGGTGTACCAAATGAGAAAGTCTCGTATTGAAGGGACAAATTTGGGCAACATTTCTTCAGCAAAAGTCAATTTGTTTCAAAACTTACCGGGCGGTCTGGTGAGTAGTGTGAATTTAAACAGACAAAGTTCGAGTACGTATCTTCGTCCTAGGTCAGAATCGCCAGTATGGGTTGCCAATTCAGCATTTGCCAAAGATGTCGAGTCGGACCTGGAGTCATCTGATGATGATGCAGATTTCTCAGATGCCGTGGGAACTTTAGAGGAATTGAACGAATTGTGCAATGCTTCTGGCTCGCAGTTTTCCCACCTCGAACTGTCTGCCATTGTTCTGGGTGAAGGATCCATACTTGAGTCTGTGATGAGCTCTTCTACAAACAACTTATCGTCATCAGCATATGAACAGGAACATGACAGCTACCTACATGTGTCCACTACTGACGAATTCATACACTCTGGAGTTCAGCTTTGTTTTGGTATTTTGCAAGTAGTTCTATCATTGATTCCCCCAACAATTGGTAAGGTCTTGTCAATTGTCGGATTCAAGGGTGACAAAGAAATTGGTCTCAAGATGCTTTGGAGAACCGCAATCACTTCGAGAAATATCCATGGTGCTTTGGCTCTCCTTTGTTTGTTGGTGTTTTACGATGGTCCAATTCAATTTGTTGACGTCGGATACCAATTGCCCGGCCAAGAAGATGAAAACGTCAAGGATATCATTTCTCTAGAGGGAAAAGCTAGTGTTTCAGAAGATGAGCTCCTCAAGATCCTAGAGAACCCAGCATTATATACTCCGCAAATCTTGACAAAAGCACGGAATATCTTTCCTCACAACGCATTATGGGTATTACAAGAAGGAAGAATGTTGGCCGCCGCCGGGAAACTACACCAGGCAACAGATATGATGCAAAAGTTCACCGACGACCCTGCAAATACAATCCAAATGCAACAGATCGAAGCATTGTTGGTGTTTGATAGAGCCATGTATTACAGTTTTCTGCATGAATTCGACCGGGCAGCTGAAGATTACATCTCGTTGATATCTCTCAACTCATGGTCCAAGGGTGTCTATCTCTTCCTCGCAGCCGCTTCATACCTTGGGAAGTACAGAATGATCCAAATGGACTTGATAAAGGTCGACGACAAGGAAGCCGAACTCGAGAAATACGCCGATCTTGCCGAAACGTACCTCAAGCTAGCTCCAACTTATGTGCCGGGACACGGCCACAATGCTTCGGGTAAGAAAGGTGGCATTGGTGGAGGAAATAAACAGATGCCTTTCGATAAGTTTTTGTTAAGAAAAGTTGCCCACATCGAAGCCCGTAAACTGCAATACCCAGGAGTACCCCTTGTGGATCTTGTGGGAACATCATTAATTCATGAATTGATTTACTTTTGGAACGGCTACAATAGAATGACGCTGAAAGAACTCGAACTCACGCTTACGATCTTGGGATACTCAGGGGCTCCGAACTCCGAATTGTCCGCCAACAATGACGAATTGAACTATGCCAAAATCGACGAATCAAGAGACGAGGCCATGATCAGATACTTTTTACAAAGTATCGCCTTGAGACTGTTGAATAAGATCGATGAAGGGTTGGCTGTTTTGAACTCCCACGTGATTTCCAAGTACCTTATCTCTGAATCGCCAACTCTCAGATTCACCAAAATGACTTATAGTCCCTACTTATATCCTACAGCAGTATTCGAGAAAACGATGTTTATTTGGAAAACTAAGGCTGTTGTTGGAAACGAACTGGAATCTCTCCAAACCATTGAAGAATGCAGGGCCTGGTTGAGAAGAGCAGAATTGGTCGGTGAGGGTGATTACGAACTAAGCAATAGAACAGGAATGAAAATCAAAGCGGCAGAAGACAGATTAGCCAGCCTAGCAGCTGTTTGTTCATAGCAATGAGCAAATACTGAGCGTAGCGAAGTATTTGCGATTAGCTCATAGGTAATTATTAGTGATTAGTGATATTAGTGGAGATTAGTAAATACTGAGCGTAGCGAAGTATTTGCGATTAGTTCATAAGTATTATTCGTGGAGATTACTGAATTAGTCGAGGTTATTTCGTTAAAAGCACTACCAGACATAATTCTGTTTCCCAATTCCTATATAAATCTTCTTTCATTTATTTCTTAGCAAATATTGAGCGTAGCGAAGAATTGTGATTATACTGGAGGACAGTTTGGTATGAAATATCACCAAACCTTGGTTTCTGATTCTGATTGCCAAATATCTGAGAAAACTGATAGAGTGCTCAGCAAATAGCGAGCTACTAGTGAATTAGAAGAGTTTGAATAGTGAATAACGGTGAGATTAGTGCGATTGTGTGAATATTGTAAGATTTAGTGACCTATTGAATATTTTAGCGACCTAATGAATACTAAGCTTCGCTCATTATTTGATATTATGAGATTTAGAGATACAAGTGATATTATAGAGATTTGGCTGATACCATGCTATGGTTTTTAATGATAATCAGATGAAGTTTCGAAATGATGAAATACAGAGAGGGAGATAGAGCGAGAATTAGCTGAAATAAATCTCATTGAAATAAATCTCAATAGTTCTCAGTAGTATTCAGTAGTTTTTAGTACTTCTCAGCAGTTCAGTGCTTGATCTCACTAGTTTTCACTCACTCACTCTCACTCACTCTCACACTCTCATATTCAACTTTTGTGTCTTGACTCTTCCAATCTTACTATAACCTAAAGTTTGCACTTAAATCTATTCAATTGTAGGGGTTGATTAGCGGAAACACCTCAAAATCAAATTGATCTTGTCACCATTCTAACTTTTTAAGACTCGGTATATTAAAGGATTAGAATAAATCAACAGATGTTTTAATGAATCTTTTGAATATACAGCAACGAAGCGGTCAGAGTACACTTAATTCATTGAGAATACGTAGCATATGTTTAAATCCTTCTATTGATCTCTCAACATATCCAAGAATAAGATTCTTGTTGTAAAAGTTAGCTTATTTTCAGAAAATAACTATCTTCCTCAGATATTAATCGATAACTATCAGCACTTTCATCATTTTTCAAGATTTGCTCATATTGAGTGGTCATTTTGAGGTACTAATTCACAATAGTCAGTATCTAATACTTCTTGAAGTAGCAATTCACAATAGTCAGTATTTTGAGCTTCTTCGCTACTTCGATTTCACAAATAGTTCCCTAGTTCAATTTCACAAATCCGTCGCTCAGGTTTAATTAAAGTATATCTCTACCATCGTATCAGCCACATTAAACCTCACACAAATACTAATCACCCACAAAATACCTAATATTGGTAGCACCCCCCCAAGAACAATCATCTGTAACAATTTTGCCGGGTTTGAGGTCAGATTTCCACTCATTCCCACGGCCGAATTGCTGATAAACGGCAATGAATTGAATCCATAGAATGTCACCACAAAGTAGTAGCCTATGGATCCAAAATACAACGAATTCCCCAACAACAAGGAAAAGAACGAGCCCTTGATTCTGATTAATGGCAACAACAAAAACTGCACCAAGTAGAGTAAGCACCAGATGATCAAGAACGAGTTACAATGAATATCAAAGCAGAAACCCCATTCGATATAATTTATGTTATGTCTTGAAGGACCACCCAATCCCACAGTATTATTGAAGAGTTTGTTGGTGACAGCCCACGAAACAGTGGCAATCACAATTCCCGTCAAGTAGAAGTCGATAAACACCATATAGAAGATCAATTTGATGATGTCTCCGATGTGAGGAGAGTATGCAAGACCCCAGCCTAGAGCAGTTACCGAAAGGAATAAGGTGAGGAGGATCAAAAACGACGGATCGTCTCTGGTATAACTGAACTTCCCGCCAGTGGTGGTTTGCTGCTTGTAGTAGTAGTGGGATCTATACATTTTCTTGGGGTTGATGATCAAATGGACGACTTCCCATATGGCAGTTTCAAGGTCTAGGGTTGTTGGTTTGAAGAGTCGTTTAAACATCTTCTTGAAATTCCGAAGTTTATTCGTCAACCTCGAATCATCCGACGAAAGAAAGCTCGGTGTAAAGTTAGATGATGATGATATGTACGATCCCAAGGATCCTCCCCCTCCAGTCACCGATCCATGGGGTATGGAAAAACGCAGCGACGATGGAGTGGGCGCATGAGGGAATAGGTCTTGCGTACTATATGGAAGATTCACCCTCTTGTTGATATCTTTGTTAATTGCATCCATTGAGCTGGTTGGTGTTGAGTTGGTGATGTTTAATGACATTTGTTAATATGGTGATAAAACGACGAGACTGCATACAAATGCGACATAGCGGTAAATCTGCGACACAGCATTAATACAAGAGAAATATGTGATATTGTCTAATAAGGGTATTACAGGGGTATGTTAGAGGAATGCCGGTTATAGTTAGCTAGTCTATAGTTATTTAGGGCATTTAGTGGTTTAATATTATATTTGATATTATATTTTTATGAGATATTGTATAGATGAATTTTTGCTTCTAGTCTCTGAGTAGCTTTAGTCTTTAAAGATCTATAGATCTATAGATCTAATATGAGTATCAACTGGTAAAACTATCGAAGTATCAGTATTTAATATCTTAATTGACCTTCCTCTAATATATCTTGTAAAAATGGACTTAATTTATGGAGTCCAGAAGAAGAAGACCTACCAGATTTTGCAGCAAATGAGCAAATACTGAGAGTAGCGAATACTTTTGACTACTTAATAAGTGATTATTAGCGGAGAATGATGAATATTAGTGGTGATTAGTGAATTAATAGAGATTATTTAGTGAAGATTAGTGAAGATTAGTGAAGATTAGTGAAGATTAGTGAAGATTAGTGAATATTAGTGGAGACTAGTGAGTTATTCCATAAGTTTATAATCAAATGAGTAACCAAATAATAACTATACTTTAATAGAAACCTAATTGTTATACTCCAAGAACTCTGGAGAGCTTATTTAAATTACCGTATCATCAGCCAGAATATTCTTTCCTAACCAGTATCTTCTTTTCTAACCAGTAGCTTCCTGGTATCTCTCTCTTCATAATTTAATCTCCTTTCTCAGAACTGGTCCTGCTGCATCAAAAAATGTAATTTGACTTATATTGTTACTAGAGTTAGGGAGCCTGATCAGTCCATCTCTAAACTTAACTAGAAACCTCACCAGAGAGAGTAACTTGATGACGTACTAAGAGTCAATCAGTATATATTACTATACTGCATATAACCCTACTACTAACTTTATCAGACTGCATATAACCACATCACGCCTTTATATAACTACAATACATAAATCTCATGATTAGCAAACCATTCTATTTCTTATATATACATACAATGCCACCCGTAAATACAGCTAGTCAAACTATAACAGAAACGAGCGAGGTCCGGCCCATCCTTAGATTAAGAAATGACGCCACTGCTCCAACCACAGCCACCAGATCACGACCCATTGTTCAATGGGAAGACGATGTAGTGGATAATGAAGATTTGAATAGAAAGAAATCCAAAATATGTTGTATATTCCATCCACAGCGAGAGTTTGGCGAACTGTCGGATTCATCTAGTGACTCGTCCAGTGATTCTAGCGATGAATCTGATGGTGAGAAACACAACCATGCGGCTAATGATGCTAGAGACAATGACAATGACAATGACAAGAGCAAGGACGCCGACGCCGACGCCAATACCGACAAGTGCTGTGGCCATAAACACAAACATAAGAAAGGAAGGAAAAAGAATCCCGGTCCTAATGCTTATGAGAAACAACCTCACTATAACAATTTATCGAAGGTTCCTGAAGAAACTGGCGAGAAAGTCTAGAGAATGTTATGAGATCTAGAGAATAGTATGACATATGTATAAATCTAGAGAATATTATGAGAGATGTATTAAGTTACGAGGTATAATAAGTATTATGGGATGATTTCTATAAGGTATGCCGTAGCCTTCATGATGTATGATTGTCTATAAATGGGGGGATAAGATTACATCACGATGTCATTAATGTCTATAAATTGGAGGATTATGTCATAAAGTCCTTAATGTCTATAAATTGGCAGATTATGTCATAATGTCTATAAATTAGCGGGCCAAGGATTGAGGAAACTGTTTTCACACTGGAAAGTTACCAGATTAATGTGCTTGGAAAGATATTTGTTCATATATCGTTCTTAATGTTTATTGGATCTCTTAAATTTCACATTATTGATTGAATTTCACGTTAATAGTTGTATTTCACGTTATTAGTTGAATTTCACATTGCGGGCCATTTGAGAGAAATCGACCTTAATTGATTCATCAGTCTCATTAGAGGTTCTAAAAGATTCATCCATCTCGTTAGACGTTCCAATCGATTCATCCATCTCGTTAGACGTTCCAATCGATTCATCAGACTCATTAGAGGTTCTAATAGTTTCATCATCAACTGGATCTTGAGCCACTTCAATTCCATTACTGTTGAATTTGGAATTGAGCTGTGTTTCCCATATACTCTTCAAGACATGGTCGCGGTTCTCAAAAGATATGTTCTTATCTTCACTATAATAATCGGAAGTGCATTTGGAGAGCCATTCGTTGGTAGGGCGAGTTTCATTTAATAACTCTAGACGATTTAGAAATCCTAACACTCCAGTGTGTGGTTTCATGTTTTTGTTGGATTTGTCTAGATCCGAAGGGATACGGCTTGCAAATCTTAAGCGGATCGCAGTATATTGGGAAGTAATCGTTTCGCATTGGATTTTCACATTATAGGAGTTGAGGATGGACGAAATTGGAGGGGCCAGAGTGCTTGGTTGAGACGCTAATATCGATAAAGAACTGGGCGATTCAATGGAGTATAATTCTTTATAGTCCAAGATCTTTTGTTGTGTTCTATTGGTTCGAAAAGTCGACTCTGACGGTGAATTGGTGAACTTATCGACAAAAGTACTTTGAAACTGATTGATTTCGTTGACAATGCTCTGGAAATCTCCAACATTTTCCGGAGCCTCTGGGTTGGTAAGCACCGTTGGTGATTTCCACAGTTCCAACCTGTACTGAGTGTCAAGCTCGTTGTTGTCTTGGGTCTTTCGGTCGTCCGCATCGTCCTCCGACTCGTCATCTTCACTTTGGAAGTTGGATATATTTCCTGACACGATGGAACTGGTATTTGTGGGATCTGTGTTTTCATTAGTTATAAAGTCCTTGTTGAACATCGGGACTAGCGAATGCATACTGTCGTGAGCTAAGTTCACTATTTGACTCATTTTGTTGTAGAACTTGTTTGTTTTGGAAGATCCTCCTGTGGATGTAGTTGGGGTCAAGTCCGAGAATTTGGTATCTAAGAGGTTGCTGAAGGAGTTGTCGGGGTTGGAAATTGTATTGGGATTGGAAATTGTATCCTCTTTCGAGTTTGTATTTGGGTTCGTCTGCAAACTTAGCGGTCTTTTGATGTTGTACTGGTCCTTCAACACAGTTAGTGGAGATATACTGTCTTTTGTGGAGTGTATGGTTTCCATAAGCGTGACATTATTATCGTGAGTTGTGACGTTATTCTCATGATTCGCTTCCTCATTCTTATAAACCATGTTGAACGAGTTCCATCTCTTAAGTGTGGGCCTGGAATTCTTTTGTTCGGGGGCCATGGGAATATTCTTGGACTTTTCATTAGTAGTAGCAAGGTTTTGGGCCGAGAAGGACTTGGTAAGTGTAGATCGAAATTGGTGATTCTGATTAATGGCGGTTTGTAACAATTCCGACGAATTGTTTCGACCAAACTTCTTTTTTTGAAAGTTTGTGGTAGTGGGGCCGGGGTTCGAACTGTGTCGTAAAGGATATCCCCTTGGATTACTGGAGTCTCTAGTTCTGGAGGGTCCTGTTAGTCCATCTTGACTCGTCGTCCGTCCTTTCAAACTAGTTCCCCTGCCTCGATCATGGTCCCGCCGACTATCATAACATTTTGTTTTACTTCGACTTCGACGTAACTGATCCTCAGGTTGTATATTTCCTCCGGACTTCTCTTGATATAGTTTCTCCTGATATGCTTTCTCTTGATATGCGTTCTCCTGATATGCGTTCTCCTGATATGCGTTCTCTTGATATAACTTGTCCTGGTATTCTTTCTCCTGATATCCTTCCCCTTGATTGTGGTATTGATGCGGAAGGTGCTGGGGAAGATGCAGCGGAAGATACTGCGGTGTTCGGTCATGCATGGTCACTATACTAGCTACACCTAGGATCAATAGTATAGATCAATATAACGAACGAAGTAATCTGTAATTTTGAATTTCCAATCTATTATCTTTCTCCAATGAAACCTAACCATGATGTCGCCGATTTCGGTCAACTGATAAGAATACTTTGCGACACTTAGGGTTACGATTCTTACGTAATATTTAACCACAAAGCTTATTGTTCCTAGACTAACTTACGAAAGTCTATAGAGGAAGCCTGGGAATATGAATTTAGGAATCTCCGCTAGTAGCCACTTATTCACTTGTCCCAAATATTGAACCTAGAAGTATTTGCTTGGAATGCAAGTAGTTTAGGGCTCCGCGAGATTTAAAAATTCAGCCAATTTTAGATTTTAGGACAAGATTCTGAGACATAAGGGCCGATGATTAGTACTGCTTAGTACTGCTTAGTACTGCTTAGTACTGCTTAGTACTGATTAGTGTTGAATAGACACAAAACTTAAAGTCATTAATTACTTACAAGAATCTGAAACCGATACTGAAACTTCTTTCAGTTGAAGATTATCTGACGGGAATCGAAACTCCGAATCTTTTGAAACTCCGACTCTTTATTCCTTAGATCTTATAAAACTCTTGAAATAATTCATAAATAATTCACAAATAATTCACCTCTAAAATACTATGCTACACTCAGTATGTTAAATTTGTGAGATGTAGTGATTTCAAATGCTTCTTCGTGAGTTATAGTGACTTTTCATTACTTCTTTGTGAGATATAGTTACTTTTTAATACTTCTTAGTGGGTTATAGTGAGCTTCTAGTAATTTTTAGTGAGTTATAATGACCTTTTAATACTTCGCTTCGCTCAGTATTGTATTTGTGAGTTATAATGACTTTCCAATACTTCGCTTCGCTCAGTATTGCTACGTCAGTATTGCTCGTCAGTATTCTAAATAACAAACGACAACAAATCCTGGTTCAAATAATACTCCGCACTGCTGATCAAGGTTCGTTGTCTCAACGTAATAAGGTCACTGAGTGCTATTATTTTATTCTTTTTCTTCAACAATGTTTCAATATTATTATACTTTCCTTCCTTAAGAATCTTTTCAAATATCTCCGATAAGTCTTCGACTGTTTTATTCAAATAGTTTTGGTTACCTTCGAAAATCGTTGAAAAATTGGAGTCTCCCAAGTAGAAAGCAAATGTATAAGTCCACTTCAAAGTCTTTCTTCCATTTGTAAGTGAATGGATGGCATCAGGCAAAAACTGGATCTCGTTCCATGACAAGATCTTGGGTCCCTTGTTCGATTCGCCTTCTGTTCGACGCAGTTCCATATATAAACGGGCAATGTTGTTGATTTTATCAATCGTCCGTCTATCACCTTCCATAGAACTCTCATGGACTGTGAATCTCTTGTAAAAATGGAGGTATCTATTCAAAGATAATCGAGATTTTGTCTTTTTCGTTTCTTCCTCGACGTTTTCTTCTCTGAACCGGTTGCACCTGTAGTAACTGTTGTTATGTTCTGACCAGTTTCCCATGCAGATCCAGCAGAATTCAGATTTGCACTTTTTACAAATCATATGATTGCAACCACCATTTTTTTCAATAGCTGACCCACATTTCGGACAGCTATGGGTGTTGGCTTCTATCCAGTTGGCCGTCTCCGAGTCGTCCTCACACTTTTGAATCCATTTCTTGACTATCCAGCAAGGGCACGGTAAGTGATTTTCATATTTACATCCAAAGCAAAACTCATGGCTGTCAAGACACGCAACAATAGGCACTTTGGATATATCTTTGGATTCGTTTTCTCGTGTTTCGTCTTGACCTGGAGAATGTATTAATTCCGTGAAGTTCGTACAATCTGTAGAAGGACACCATTTATACGATGCATGAGCATCAATATATATCTTTGCAGTGGAGTCCAAAAGACGATTGGAAGATAGCACCCTCTCTATCCTGACCAACTCGTTCTTGCCCTCTATATAGTACAGGATTTCTTCAAGGTCATCATGAGGAATTTTGTAATTACACTCTGGAGTGATGCAACTTATCAAACGACCATGGCCGATCTCATTATAGATATAATGATAGTAACAATTTATGCAGAATTCATGGCCACAAGTCAAAGAATACACCGTCACCATATCATAAGATTCACAACAGATTGTGCATGCAAACTTCTTGTTCTCGAATGTATTGTGAGATACAAGTGGTGGCATCGGTATTCCCGAACTAGAGTACAATTGCTGCTTATTATCGTAGAAATCGTTGATAACATCGTCTGGCTGCCACTTCCTGCTCTGTAACATGATCAACAAGTCACTCTCTGAACAGTTGGGTAATTTTGCCCCCTTCAACTTCTCGAGTTTATCGAGAAATTGCTTCTGTATAAAGATTGCCAAAGTCCACGGATGATACACAGTATCGTTGTACTTGCTTGATTTATCATCATTAGATCTTCCAGGTGAGAATTTGGCGGGTCTTGGTTCCTCTTCTGATTCATACTCGTCTTCACTTTCAAATACAAAACTTGACTCGTCCCCCTCGTCGTAATCGAATTCAATCTCGTCAACCTCGTCAATATCGTCGTTTTCAAAATCAGACATCGAGCTTAGAAGGCTCGGGAGATCTTTAGAGTTGTATATTTATATGTCAGCGGGTATCTGTCATTAGGGTTGTAATTTTTATGCAGTACTTTTCAGCTACTAAGGAGCGTAGCGACTTAGCGACGATTTCGCTAATAAGCTACGAGAAACAACGAGATTCCATCACCCAGACGAGATACTTTCAGGAGACTACTACTAGAGCTCTTTAATTCAGATGAAATGCTTCTAGGAGACTATTTCTCGAGAGTTCGTTATTTGTCGAGATTTCACTACTTTTCGAGATCTCATAGACCAAGTATTTGTGATTAGTACTCCGAGGAGTCAGTATTTCTCTAGTTACTATATATTCAAGGAAGTATTTCTCTAGTTGGAATTTCCCACGAGGTATTTCTCTAGTTAACATTCCCCAGGAAGTATTTCTCTAGTTATTATACTTCTCTAGTCATAATATTTCTCTAGTCATAATATTTCTCTAGTCACTATTTCTTCAGTTATTCTATTTCCCAGTAACCATTCTAGTCACTATTCCTTCACTATTTCCTATTTCACATGTCACATTTCTAATTCCTCTATGACTCTATAAATTTCTTGAGAATAGACTTCTCTTGACTAACTAAATCTGCAATCATTTTATGGTTTGGACTTTTGACTAAGGTAGGGTATCTTTCAAGACGTTGGAGACACCATTTCTTGATAGTTTCATTGTATTCGTTATTGTTCTCGGATATGAATAATTCTCTGACTCGTTGTACCAATTTCTTTTCCTTCTTCACCGATACGATTTTATGTTTGAAAATCTTGTATGGTAAGTCGATTAACTTCAAGATGATATAAGTCTGAGGAGAACATTGACCATTGAAATCAATTCTTGGTGATAATTGCCATGTTTCAGGAACCTCATTCTCATCCTCGTGGTCGTCGCAACAACCGTCCGTACAGTTCTCGTCCTTTTCACAACCTTTGGCTTCTGTATCCTCGCAATTTTTATCTTCTGTATCTTTTTCACAGCTCTTTTTATCCTTATGCATTTCTTCATCTAATAACTGGTTGATGAGATCGTATCCAATCGCCTCAAACCAGTCGAATTTATCTTCCAACTGTTTAACCTTTTCTGTTGATATGTTGCTTTTCAATGTTTTAATATGTTTAAAGACTTGGACTGATAAAAGACAAGAGTCAGCAACGTTTTTGGGCGTAATAAACCCATATCTTTGAAGAAGGTACGCGTTAGGCTCGTTTCCGTAAGAGTTGAATACTTCATAACCGAATTCTTTTGTTGGAAGTGACATCATCACTACGTCACAACATTTGGAACTGTCAGATAATTCCTTTGCTAGGTCAAGGTTGGCTCCAGACATGGACTTCTCCGCTTGATCATCTTCGTTATCGTCGTCACTAAGTGAAAGAGTTGAGACTTCTCCATCTTCTGGTACAGTTTCAGCTTCTGAATCACAATCAAGTTCATTCTCCATATTGGCAATATATTCCAAGGTGATTTCAGTGATTGGTACTTCTTCTGGTTCTTCTTGTATCTGTTCTTCTTCATCCACTTCTTCCTCGTCAGACGATTCAGATGAACTAACAGAATCCTTCAGTTCTTCACTATCTTCCCTATCTTCATCAATATCCTCGGTTTCTGAACTAGCGTCTTCCTCATCTACTTCTATGTCCTCGTTTTCCTCTTCATCTTCCTCATCTTCATCCTCCTCATCATGTGCACAGTCATCTTCTCCACAAGTTTCACAGACTTCGGCATCGCAAACAAAATGAATGTTTTCACGTCCTACTACTTTATTCTCAGACATTACAGGATCTATATGGTTAAACAAGTCTGCACCAGGAACCAATGCCAAATCATAGAAATTGTCTATCTTGAAAGCTCTGGATATGACAGATTGAATAATCTGGCCAAATTCCAATACCTTTTCATGATACTTTGTAAAAGCAGTCTCAATAGTTAAACTGTCGGCAGAAATATTCAAAACGTCTGGTATTTCAACAATATGGGAATACGTATGTGCAAATTGTATGCATTCGATGTAAAACTCGATTATTTCATCATACTTCAACAAATTCTTCAAGTCTATTTCGGTATTTGCAAGATTCTGTTTATCTTTTTCATCCCAAAGACATATAGGAGTCGAAGAACTCTTAAAATCTATCGATTTCAAGTAGTCAAACCATGGCGATTTGTGTTGGATCGAAACTTCGTAAATAACGGCAATGATAAGACTGTACATTCCAGATATCAAACTTCCCTCATCCTTACCATCTTGATATTCCACGAGAAGATTGTAAATGAAAGAATTCTTAGATGCCAACAAGTTTGATTTGGGAATTCTCAATAAGAGTGGATCATCTTCTTCGTCTTGAGGTTCAAGGAATACTCCTACACCACCAAATGTGGATGGCTTGATAACCAAATCATCTCTCCAGAAAGCGTTATTATTTAACCAGTCGACTAAGGACGTCAAACTCTCAACCGTTGACGAAGACATGCTGTATATGGTTAATTATGGCAAAATGTAAAGGCTGTAAAGGTTCCACATTTACAAGATGGCTTCCTGCATATTTAAATTAGCCCCATAATGAGAGTACTTTTTTCATTTCCGGGTAATACCAATTTAGTTTTTTTTTGGATGCGCGCACACGACCGATGCTCTCAACTTTTTACTATAAATACGGCACCTCTCCCGTGTCTCCCTTACTCTTTCATTATCATCAGTAGTGGTTATACTATATCTAATATATATAACTATTATTTTCTAAGGATCTGTTGATGATCTTCCCACTCAGCATAGATGTGGGTGGGCTGACATCAAACTACCCATAGCTAAGTTTTAGTTGACCTTACCAACAATTTGGTCACAACTAAGATTTCGTTTCGGTCCTTTAGATTATTACGTTTGTTTACGGCATTCATGTGTTTTTACAAAGCTCTGTTAGTTTAATGTACTTTTGTACTATGATTCTCAGATTAAAGCATGGTGCTACATATTATACTCTGTAGATACTTTAAAAAGTTACTGTAAGATGACTAGCCAAGATCACCTGCCCGATGGTGCCTATATTTGAACTACCTACTCAAAGCTTGATTTATTGCTCATCGCCCGAGGCAACGCAGCGATAGAAACAGTCACGTGACGAGAAAGCTCTTTACCTAACTCTCTATGATTTGGAAGTCTTCCAGAAGACTCTTGTAATAACTTTTACACAACTCTTGATAATTCACACTACAAAACCCTTGATCCCCACTACTAATTACTGCATCTCTAGTAATAAAAGCTTCTAACAAATCAAATCACGCGCTATTTGTCACACGCTATATATCACGTGCACACACCCAAATTAAGGCAAAAAAAATTATCCCCATCATCAAAGTAACGGCGTTGATCACTAGTATACCAAAATGGCTCATAGATTGTTAGTTAATGTCATATTTACAGGTGCCTCTGTATTTGGACGCGCATTCACCGAAGCTTACAAACAAGCTGCGAAAGCATCCGCCACCGGAGCAGCTGCTGGACCAGCAAAGGCAGCTTCCACTGGAGGTATACCAGTGGACGAAGCTTTAAAGATCTTGGATTTAGACAGGAAAGATTTGAACCTCGCTAAAGTAGAGGAGAAGTATAAATACTTGTTTGATGTGAACTCTAAAGAAAAAGGGAACTCATTCTACTTACAGAGTAAAGTGTATTATGCAATGGACATCCTCAAGAAAGAAATAGAGTTTCTACAAAAGGTAAAGCAGGATAAGCCTCCTGCTACAGAGTAGAGATAATCCATCCCACAATCTCCTTCGATGAAGAAAACTTATTAGCATGATAAATGATAGTGGCAGAACTTTCTCACTTCTGACAAGTCAACTTTCTCGAGTAACTTCCAACAACTCATGCAACATCCCTAAAATAACCCACATAATTCATCACATTACTTAACTCCACCATCCTTCATTGATGCTCGTCCTTGCCACATAGAATCTACTCCACTAAGTTGTTCCGTCGTTCGCTCAGCCCTAAGTCGCAAGTCACTTAGTAGCTCAGTCACCCATATATATTGGTTTAACTCTCTTATGTACATAGTAATACCATTCGATTATTAATATTAGTATTCTCTACACTCCTGAGCCCGGGACTGTTGGCCGATGTACATTTCTGTTTAGCCTTGCATGGCACTTTCTTATTCTCGTTTAGCTTTAAACGATCGTTTATATGACACTAGAAAAAACAAAGGCAAAAACTGTTTTTTAGACTAATCATATACGAACTCGAACTAAACGTCTTGTTGTTATAAGTATTAAGCTCATATTAGTATTGGTGAGCCATTCTTACCAGAGACAGCGAAGTTGGAAATATAACTGACATTTATACAAGTAAGTACTTGATGAGCGACTCTGTCAAGGAAGAAGAGCAGCTTCTTCAGGATGCATCGACCCTATTAATGTTTGCCAATGTGGCAGCAAAACAACAGCAACAACATCAACACAACCCGAGTCCACCTATATCAAACGTTTCCCCTATTGTACCCAAACCTGAGATTCATTCCTCACTGATACCCCAGGTCCCCTCGGTTCAGCTGGGACCACCTATGATGAACCCCAATTTTCATCCTGAAACTCCAGCAGCATCGATATTGGGTTCTCCTCCAGTAATCACTCCTATGTCACATTCAGCATCCGCGGAAAATAAGCAAAGATTACTTCCGTTACCTTCAATAGCACAGCATCAACCATACAATAGCCTTCCAGAAATCCCTTCGATGCGACCCCATGTGAATTCGATAATTCTGAATACTCCTCTCATAAATACAATTCCTCATGTCCTGGGATCACAGTCTCAACCTCAAATTCCTACACAGGCTTCAATGAAGTCTGTAACTCCTCCCATCTCGAAAATTGCGGTGTCTCTTAGCCCATCCCCTAGGTCTCCTTCACAACGATCCACATACACACCAAGGGAGATCAAACCAAAACCTAGTCGCCTGGGAAGGAGTTCGATTAGCAACTTGATTAACAGCCCAGAACCACAGTCTATCTCATCAAATATAAGCCATCCAGAAAAAGTGGATATTCCACATTCTCTCCCACGAATTATTCATAAATCAGTTTCTCCTCCAATGCCGAAACTTCCAACTCAAGGTAACTTCCAAACTCACAAACGGTCACAATCAACCCCAGAAGTCAAGAAAAGAACTAAATCCTTCACATCCTCACAGGGCCCTGCAAATGTTGCTTTATCGCGAGGGATTAATATTGAAACTGGCGAAAGGAACAACAATAATGCCATGATTGCGGCAGCTGCATTAGCAGCAGCGGCTGATATCCCCTTGCCATTAAAGCATGTTCAACAAACTATTGCAATCAAGGGTGGTCGAATGGTCGAATCAGGCAAAGCTATTGAAATAAAGACTACACCTCCACCTCAAATTAAAGCGCAAACTCCTCCACAAACCGATACCATAGAAGAGGATCAAGTCACAGAACCAGAAAATGATGATGATGATGATGCCAAAACTGAGGACGAAAGGACAGACGAAGAACAGGGTGCGAAGACTGATGATGAGAGTATTCCACCTGATTCGGATATGCCATCACAATTACAAATTCAAAAAGAAGAAGCGCATGTTGAGGGTTCGAATGTACAAACTACACATTCTACACTTGAAGATATTAGAAGTAAGATAGAGAGAAAAGACGAAGAAGAACAGCCTTTGGAACCGCTGATAGTCACCATAAAGTTCGTGGTTCCTCCATTGGAATCATATAAGGTTGATCCTGATTCAGGTCTTATTGTCTGTATATGTGGAATCGATGACGACGATGGATTTACAATTCAATGTGATGTTTGCTACAGGTGGCAACATTGTTTATGCATGGGTTTTAAAACCAACGAAGAAGTACCAGAGGAGGAATATCAATGTTACTATTGTGATAAAGCAAAATGGGGAAAATTCGATCCAGAAGCATGCAAATATGACACGTTACATCGTTTGGACGCTGACAAGTCGGGAATTGATGACAATGAAAGTCAACAATTTCAAAAACATCGTCAGCAACAAATCCTGCAATTGCAAAAGCAAAGACAAGAGCTCCAACAGCAGAATTCACAAAATGGAGGAACCAAGAGAAAAGTCCTGAATTCTGATAAAACAGATAAGAAACGAAAAATCGAAATCGATACTGAAATCAAGAATGAGAATTCAATCTCCAATAATCCAATAATTGATACTTTACCTAATAAAGACAACGAACTATTGAAAGATGGGATGACCTCAGAGTCTTATCAATCAGTATATTTCAACGTACGGTTTAATGATTACAAAAGACCAACCATCAAAGAACACCTAAGCACCTTAGGAACTGCATTTTACGCTGAATTTTTATCGACTCCAAAGGCTGAACAACAGAAAAAGATCTATCAAGGTATTGAAATCATGACAGCCAATCAATTTAAAGCTCTAAAACTTAGTCAAGTCATTTTGCCCAATAATCAAAAGTATGCACTTGAAAATAACAAGAAGAATGGATCTAAAAGGGAGAAATTTAACAAGAGTCAAATACAAGTCAAGCCATACTCAGACAACCAGAAACAGAAATTCAACGGAATCTCTAAACTTTCGCTATTTATTTCATCAAGCAGTCCTGATACATTAACAATCCCCAAAGATACGCCTATCATAGAGTACTTGGGTGAAATTGATTTATTTGAGAATTATGCCAACGATAGAATTAATCAATACTCGTCTTGGGGCACAATGAAGCCCAAGGTCTTGAGAACAAACATCCATTTTTCCAAGGATAAAGACTTGGATATTGTTATTGATTCTCGGTTCGTGAGTAATGAATCAAGATTCATTAGAAAATCATGTCCATCCACATCGAATTGTAAAATAAAACAAGTCTACATACCAGAAAAGAATTCGTTTCAATTCTTGGTGGTTACTTCGACACCTATTGTTTTGAAATCAGAAACTGCCGAGGAGGAATTACGGTTACCTTGGGAATGGGACTTACAACACCCGATCCGAAAATTATACTCACCCAATAATTCAGAAAAGTTTGAGCAACTTTCAAATAGTGACAAGTCGTCGCTAATTTCATGTATCGACAATGTTTTGCATTTTGCAGAATGTGGATGTTCAACTTCTAGTGCTTATTCCACGTGTGCCATATTTAAAGTGAAGAAGGCAACTTCGTACTTGTTGAGGTCGACGAGAAAAGCATCCTCAATTAGCAATGTTAATTTGACCAAGTCAAAGGAAGAACTTATTTTGCCCAAGAGGGAGAAACGGTTCATTTCTTGGAACGAGCGTTTGATAGAAAGAGACAACTACATAAGAATGAGACTTTCCGTCACTACTGATGATATGGATGTTGATAAAAACGAAGTCGAAGCAAATGTCGAGGAAACAGAAATTGAAGATCAACATGAAAAGGAGAATAAGTCGTCTCTACTTTTCCTGGTACCTTATAAACAACAACTACTTGCAAGAAGTAGAAGTCAGAAATTTTACCTTGACGATGAGGTATCTCATAGAGACGACAAGCCAGAAATTGCCCGCGATATTCCGTTCTTGATTGTTCCTGATGTTGTTATAAAGATCGAAAAATCCATTGATGAACAATTAATGCCTATGGTTTCGAAAGCTGAAGCCGCTATATTGAAGCAGTCAGCAGAAATTGTTCCAGGAGTCACCGAGAAGCTCATTGACGACGAAATAAGGTCGGCAGTGGTGGCCACAATTGCCGCAGCTGTTCCCACTAAAACAATCGAGGCCCTTCCAGTACCTATCGAGAAGCCCGTTCAAGATGAAATTATACCTGCGGTCGTTTCCGTGGTTCATCCAACGACAGTATCAACCGAGATCCAGGCGGAAGACGACAAAAACATAACAAGTTCTTCTGTGAAATCTGAACTTGACATGAAACCCCAAACTATTCAACCTAAGGTGGTCAAGAAGCTTTCGTTTGCAGATTACAAGAAGAAGATGAAATAATTTATAGACGTTGACACTTTCATAATATATGAATAATATTTATAAATCGAGACCTTTTAGTGTGCCAGATGTTGTCTAGCTACGTGAAGGTTCATAATGTAGATCAAGAAGCATTCAAAATATTTAGTGTTGTTGGATTGCCATATTTGTGGGATAGATGTTACATTTTGCAGCCATTAATGAGAATTATTGATGAGAATTATTATTCTTAATGGCTAATATTTCAACAAAAAGAGGTATGTATATATAAGATGAACTCATATTGATCCTCGTGTATCATGTAGAGTTAGTTATGTTGAACAAATAGGCACAAGAAATAATATTAGTGAATATGGCCACAAGGTAGTTCTTAGTAAAACGTAATCCGCCTGCGTAGCGTAATGGTTAACGCGTTTGACTTCTAATCAAAAGATTGCGAGTTCGACTCTCGCCGTGGGTTCTTCTTTTTTTTTTCGATAATTCTACCCTTAATTGCTGTGAGTATCTTGATTTTACCTCTTCATAAGGAAATCTAAGAATCACAGCATCACCCCAGCATCTAATTGGCAAAAACTCTCAGCCACGTATCGTTATTTACTCTCACTCCTACTAAAATTTCTTGCTTTTCTAATTGCTATTTCCTACTAAATTTGCACCCAAATTTTCTTCCACTTTTACCAGAATATCACCTTCATGAGAGTTAACATTCTTGCACTCGCCCATACAAACTATACTACCATAGCCAGGCAACAACACCACCAATCTACCACTCATATGCTCTACCCCACCAATAACATCAAAATCCGGGTAACCACTAAATTCTCATTTTCATAAAAAAATCACACTTCTCATCAGTGCTGCCAAAGGTTCCCAAAACCACACTATATCACACTTTTCTCCCACCAAATTACCATCAAACAATCAACCAATCACATATTACAGCCAGAACCACGAAAATGATGTCAGCAGGATTTCAATGGGGAGTCAAAGAGGGAATAGCCACCGAACAACGATTCAAAAACAGAGGCAGAGAGTTCGAAGCTCACACCATACCTCAAAAAGCTTCTAAGAAGAGACGCTTCGACGACGAACCCGCTACCTCGGCCCCGAGAGTACCACACAAACGGTCAAAAACACCTAAAATTATCGGACAGAATCTACCTCTCCCACGTCTTATAGAGGTTCTCGACCACAAATCCCTTCAGAACCTTTTAGTGGATCTCATACAAACACATCCTGAAATCGCCAACACCGTCACCAAACTCTCGCCAAAACCCACTCTCGCCAACTCCATCGATTTGGTTAAGGAAAAATACGCCACCATTGTCAAACATTTCCCTTACAAATGTGACGTGGAAAGCGATTATTCATACTTGAGAGTCAAGGCTCATATCCATGAGTTTCTCAACTGTTTGTCAGACTTTATACTCAACTTCTTGCCACCAATCGAACATAACGTGATCAACTCGTTGACATTTTTGGATGTGGTGACGTCGCTTATTCATGACTTGCCCAGCTTCACAAACAACGAATTCCAATACACAAGGCTGATGGCATACGAGCAACTAGCAAACACTTGGATCATCGTCTTGAGTCAGAAGATGGAAGAAAAGCCAGAGAACACCGCAGAAGATGAAACGCCATATCTTTACAAAGTTATTGTAGATCTTCAATTAGATGAAAAGTTGGCAAAACACGATCAACTCTCGGGTGGAAAGTTTAGAAACGTCGTGGAATTTGTCAGAGCAGAAATGGGACAAGCGGAGTTGATCATGAACTCTGGAGGCAAGGCCCAACCAAGTGGACTTGGAGATTTTATTACCATGGATTATTCGAATTATCTGATCAGTGCATCGAGCAGGGGCAACTAGGGAATAATCTATGGGTATTTCAGGTAGCTGAACACCATGAAAACAATATTCTTTAATAGCTACAAAAATGTCCTTGCTAGAGGTTAATACTAGGTGATAGTAATGGAATCACCGGACAAGGAAATTTTAAAACATCTTCATTCTTGTCATTAGGACAAGTTACAGCATACTGGTTATTGCTGAGGCTTGTTGTGATAGACATTAAAAATCATTGATGGTCAGTGGACTAGCTGCAGGCTTCAATTGTTTCTGGAAGACTTGTATCGCTAGCCATTCCTATGAGGAACGTGACCATTGAGAATTCTTTGTCCTTATTGTCTGAGAATATCGCCAAACTTCTTGAGAGTACTAGCATTGACTTGGATTGCTAATATTTTGCTTCACAACTTCTCCATTTTTTGGTTCTTCCAATATCCGTCACCAGCTCCATGTGAAGTAACCCATTGCACGGTGTAAATTTATGTCCACTTCATACCCAAATTCTCATCTTGATAGAATCTGATCCCTCACTTGGCTTCATTGAGTCTTTTTGCATTTTAAGCCAACTTTACTGGTTACATATATAGAAACTAGTTTGCTAATATAAGCATTTAAGTAAGCGAAGTCGTAATCTTATTAGAGTTATCCTTCAATTGTTAGTCGCTATATATGCAACAATGTTGGAGACGAAGTGTCTAATAACTGAGAGAAATGTCCGAGAAAAATGTCTGATACCTAGAAACAAATGTCTGATGTCTTGTGTCTGACATCTTGTGTCTGCATGACACTTAAAATCTTCAATTATACCGCACCCACAATTACTCTACTATTTTATGATCCCTATCAAATAAATATATATATATATATATTATACACCTGTAGCACCCTGGTATCTATATAGACTGCTCATATATACTTTCTATTTCTACATAGGAGCTCTTTCAATATTTAACCGTCAAAATCTTCAGTTCTTTTTGGATGCAAATCTTAGCTTAATTTTGGTGATTTTATGGGTGCTAATACTTGTGAAAGTCACTATGACTTCGAAATCGTCCAAAAGTTCCTTTAACATTGCTACCTCACACTTGTTCATCCAAGCAGTTACAAACTGGCTCTCTAAATTTCCAGATAGTCCGATTCCCCCCGATTCTTCCTATGTAAGTTTGAGAGTGCCACAAACACTCTACGGACTCTTCAAAACAATTCTCTATGATGAAGACTTCATAGTTGAAGGTGTGGTGGAAATAGACACTCTTGAAGAAACGTTTATGAAGGATTATAATCCCATTCACAATCACAATTCGGATACGATCCCTCATGAGTTTCTTCGCCAAATCTCATACTTGGACTTAATACTCCACAACCATACACGCCACTATTCAATAAAGACCAGGAATATGAAACTATACAACCCAGAAGAGGTACCCAATATGTTCAAGCTTATTTTGGTGAAGGATTTGAACGAGAGTACCAAGTTGTGTCAAGTTTTAGTGAAAATTTGCAGCCAACTACACGCAGCGTCGGCAAAACTAGCGATGGAGCAGCTTACTGATTTTGACAGGGAGTTGGTCAAGTATTGTATTTTCGAGCGGAAAAGGCGGGAGAATGAGTATCAGGAGGTGTTAAAGCTCCAGCATACTCAGAATTTAGAGGTTCAAGAAGCTCAGTTGACGAAAGGTCAGTTCAGGAAAGTTCAACTCTCTCAAGTTCAGCAATTTCAGACTCAACAATTTCAAGCTCAGCAGTATGATCGTTGTCAGGGAGATCAAACCCCCAGCTTAAACTCCTCGGAATCTCTATTTTAAAGGGCCGACGTGGATCTTATAAAGTCAGTTCTATGGGAGAATCAAATCTATGAGCGTTTAATCCGGAGTATGGTCAAGAATAATTAGATATTGAGATAGATATGGATAGGTTTACTATATATACAGATATATGATGCTCTAGATTTATTATGGCTAATTACGTAGAATGATGTAGAAGTTAGAAGATCGTTGAGATAGTTTAGGATGTTGAAGTTCTTGGAGATTTTAGTTATTAGACATGGTAGAGATCCTTAGATAAAATATCTTAAGAAGGTACTCCACGCTGTAGCGCAAACTATCATGATAACGTGGGGTATTCAATAAAATCTCAGATGTATATACGTAGTAGTGGATCACTGGTTGCAAAAGTGATGAATGTCGCAATGTCGCTGGAAATAAATGAAAAACGGCTGCAAAATTTCCAAAAAGTTTGAACCCCTCATTCCAGGAACTCTAATTGGTCTTGAATCTATCCAAGACACCACCGACCAAGTCCTTTTCCTCCTCGACGCCATTTCTTTCTCTCTCTCTTTGTTCCTTTTCCTTCCTCAAGTTTCTTTCAACTCTCATCTTTCTCTGGTCGATAACGTTTTGTCTCTTCTTTCTCAAATGCTTTCTCAACGCAGAGTTGGCACTCTTGACATCAGTTCTTATTTCCATCTTTTCGTCGACGACCTCTAACTCGTTGATTTCGCCCGGTCTCAATCTGATCGATGAGGCACGCTTATCTACAGTACCAATGACGTTTGGATCCAATGAAATAGTGTCTGGACTCAACTTATTAAGCAACGAATGTACTTCGGATTGTTGTCTTTGTGTGGTTGTTTCGTATGGATTCAATTCCAATGCATCGTAATTGGCTTCACCAGCTCCTGGAATGATTAAAGACAGGAATCCGTTCTGATGGCCGGTCCCGAGAATATCTTCAAATGGAACGAAGCGGACCTTTTCCGTCTTGGATCCAGGTAACAAATGGTTCATATATGGGTCGTCTTGTTTGGTTTTCAAAATGTCCTTCCACACAGTTACGTGTGGACCCCAGGAAACAGATAACAATCCCGAGTCCGAGATATCAAGAGATGTGGCTGGGGTTGGAGTATAGTAGTTGTCCACGACTTGGAATTTACGCAAGTCCCAGATTTTGAGTGTCTTGTCGGCTCCACTGACGGCCATGTACTTTCCTTCTCTGTCAATAGCAAGGTCACGAACAGGACCTCTAGATGAAAGTACTTTGGCCAATGGCGTAGACATATTAGGGGACCATAAAGAAACGGTACCGTTCGAGTGTCCTAAATGCATGATCGCATTCCAAGGGTTCTGTTTCATGGCCTGAGTTGGACCGAGTTTACTTCTGAACTCGCTCACCAAAGTTCCGGTAGAAACATCGTGAAACTTCAAGAATCCTGTGTTCCCAGCGGTAGCAAGGAGGAAATGGTAGGGCAAAAAGTCCAACAACGTCGAGTCAACGTGCTGCTTCAACCTGTGGAGCTCCGTCCCCTTCTTGTCATATATAAACGTGTACTTTTTCTGGGCTACAGCAAAGTACTGATCGTTATGAAGAAACTTCACGGCATGGACCGTTTCGTTGAGATGCAATTCACAATCAAGCGCTCCCTTCCTCCAGTCAATACATGCTACGTGACCCTTCTTTCCTCCTAATAGTAAGCCTCTTCCGTTTCTCGTATAGTCGATGGTGTATGGTCCAAATTCTGGCAAGTTCAAGTCGAACTTCTTGGACCCGGTGGCAGCATCCACAGAGTCGACGATTTCGTCCTGCTTGAACTTGAAGGTCTTTTCCATCTCATCCTCGGCCTCCAAGAATCCCCCTTCTTCCTGTAACAACATATCTGTGCCTGCCGCCGACTTGACTGCATCTTTGTATTGTTGATCGATTCTGTTGAGTCCAGCATTTAGCCTTTTGTTTTTGGGCAGTTTCCATTTCTTGGACTGGCCAGCCGGTCTGTCGTATTTCGATGGCGGTTTTGGTTTGCTATTTGATGTTGACATGGTGGTGGTTGTGGTAGTAGAGTTGTTGTGGTGAGTTGGTGGTTTAGTTGATGCTCATCGCAGAGATTTTATTATGGATTTGTATGCAGGAATATATAATGTAAGTAGTATCAGAACTCCTTCACCACACTATAGTCATACATATCAGGGAATAATTGGATCACATATCATGCATGATGGATCATGGAGGTACTATTCTCGGTAGATTAGGTCTAGTTGTGATAAATTGTGTAATTGAAGTAGATTATGAATAATACTATATCCTGCATATAAAGGCATAAGTGGTGAAGTGTTGTAACTTGTTAATGATTCAACGGACCTAGTTCGGGAGCTACCCCTCTCTGTTTTCAATCGAATAGACTTTGGTTATGTTGTAATTGAGCTATTTATAACAAACAGCTAGAGTTAAACGTACTGTTCTTTTGAATTTCATATACTGCATATAAGCAAAACTATCAAAGAAAGACAGACTGATCAATGACTAATCAACTGAGGATCTTTCTTCATTTATATTAAGCCGATATGATAGCTTTCTCTATACTACACAGTCTAGGTATCAAAGGTTTGTCCTGTTATTGCTATAGTCAACTTTTGGGCATTGTTATTCGTCAACTATCCTGTATATAAAGCACTACAACTCCGGAGTCTCGGAGCATATCAAATATATAGCTGACCATAATGAGATTGATAGATATACATAGCTAAATATATGGAAATGTTTTTCATAATAGCCCATAACGTATCATAACTTCAATCTACTCATTCGGATGGCTCTTGCTTGTTACTATAATATGCCCGGGATATACTGCATATAACACATACCCCATTAACTATACGAATATCTACTTTCAGCAGTATGGAAATCTCTATTGACCAAATAGAAAGATACGAGCACTTACTCACTGTACAACCTCTCATCTCGTTACAACCTACACTATCCCAGATCATCCATCAACTCACATGATATCTTCAAATCCTATATATAATATCATATCCTGCAGGAATCATCTGGTGATGAAGTCAAAATCAAAAGTTTCAACCCACCACACCACACCACAGATATAAGACGTGAAAATCTCTAGAAGAATCGTGTAAGAAAAAGTCACCAAATCATAAAAAGTGATTGTTGAACTATTTGCAAGTTATATTCATTGGTTGGAAATATTTAGACAAACCATATCCTCCTAATTTACAGAAATTCTTTGAGTAGTTGGATCAATTCTCCTTCGTTAAGCTATAAAAAATAACCAATTCGTTACTAAGTCACTATGTTTCGTGTCATTTCACGTATCAAGCCTTTGAAAAGTAGTATGCTTCCAAATCCCATCATCTATGGTCTTGCCCTGGCAGGGATAATTGGAGGAGCTTACTACCTTCTGGACGCTCGTTCGGCCGTCCACGAATATGTCCTCTGTCCAATTATTAGAAATATCACAGACGGTGAACAGGGCCACAAGCTCGGTATACTCTGTATGAAATATGGTCTTGTTCCTTGGTTAAGGGAAACTTCCAATGACAATGTGTTATCGGTGGATGTTTTCGGTACCAAACTCCGCAGTCCGATTGGTCTTGCTGCAGGGTTGGATAAAGACGGTGAAGCCATTGAGTCATTATTCGACTGTGGATTTTCATACGTAGAAATTGGATCTATAACCCCGTTACCACAACCAGGTAACCCTAAACCTAGATTTTTCAGACTTGCAAGAGATGACGCAGTCATCAACCGTTACGGGTTTAACTCTTCGGGTCACTTCAACGTGTTGGCCACTTTGAAATTACGTTTTGAAAAGTTGATTGCCAAATTTTCCAGAGACAGCGAAGAACCATTCTCCAATGCTTTCAAATCTGGAAAATTGCTCGGAATAAACTTGGGTAAGAACAAACAGGGTGAGGAAGTTGGAGACTATGTCAAAGGTGTCCAACGTTTAGGACCTTATGCCGATGTGTTGGTCATTAACGTATCTTCGCCAAATACTCCAGGTCTCAGAGACTTACAAAGTGAGTCAAAACTCTTGAAATTGTTGTCTACTGTTGTCCAAGAGAGAGATCTTAATGGTAAGAACTTGTTGGGAAAATTACCACCAGTTATGGTCAAGGTAGCTCCGGATTTATCCGAGCCTGAGATTGAATCGATCGCTGCTGCCGCTAAACAGTCGGGTGTTGATGGAATTATTATTTCAAACACCACTATTCAAAGACCAGAAAATCTCCTTTCGGACTCTAAAGTTGTTGGTGAGGTCGGAGGATTATCTGGTAAACCTTTGAAGCCATTGGCGCTTCAGGCTTTAAAGACCTTGAGAAAGCATACCAAGGATTCCAAATTGGTTTTGGTGGGTTGCGGAGGGATTTCCACTGGGAAGGATGTAGTCGAATTTGGTAAAGCCGGTGCTACCTTTGTTCAATTGTACACTTCGTTTGCTTACAAGGGACCTGGTCTTCCTGCGAAGTTGATGGACGATGTTAGAGACGAGTTGAACAAGGAGGGTAAAAGCTGGATGGAGATCGTTGGACTGGATGATCCTTAGATGTTCTGTTTTATCAGAGGTTTATAGGGGTGTTTAGCGTGTGATATGAGATATCCCCTTGTCAGATTGAGTATGGCCAGCCATACTTCGTTAATTGGCTTTTGAAAACTCAACTGTTGTCGTGTCCATACCGAATATTAATTTTGCAGCCAACGAAAATGGGTTAGATATGATGGAATATGCATGACTTCAGAGATAAAACGGGGCTAGGAGTTTACTAAGTCGTCAGTGATTGATATCCGAGCCAAGTCAGCAATTCTCGTAACTGATACAGCAAGATCTAATCAGTGGGAGCTGAACCAACTGATTTGTTCTTGAAAAGAAGATCCTTTAGAACAAACCAATCCACCAAATATAAATATCTACTCTACTATAAATAAAAATTACATAGACTAATCTAGTTCTATATACAGATACGTAGAATCTCCATTAGGGTGTATTAAACCCGGAGAGTTTCTAAATTGCAGGCTGCGAGATTACCCTTGATTTAAAGATGGTTTGAAACAGAGTCATCTGCAAAGACTTTTGTGGTATTAGAAATGAAACATGGAGTTGCAAACTTGCTGGGGTTTATCCAGGGAGCCTTTTCCCTGACCTAAGTTAGTGAATTAGTGGTGTACGTAATATACCAACAGGTCACGTGATATATTTATTGCAGCTACGTATGTCTTCCACTACTAGTCTAAACGATAATTCACTCACCTTCACTCACCTTCACTCACCTTCACTCTCCTTCAACCATCTAAACCATCTTATCTATAGGTTATCTCATAATATCGTTACAATAACTGGTCTGTTAAGTGATCTTTTCATTGACCGTAGTATCCTGTATATAAACAATATTAATATACATATGCAACCTGTATATAAATCACAATCACAATCACCAAAACATAAACACCATCACACTCTCTAGTAAATCTAGAACAACAACATGTCGTCACGCCCCACCACACCACAGCGGAGACGGCTGCAGCGATCCTCCGGTATACATCTACTCCTCACATCACCCAAAGTACACTACCCAGTGGATGCCGAGCATCTCCCGCTAGAAGCTCCAGCAAACACTGAGCGGTTTGGCAGGTTGTCAGATGGCCTAGAAGAGTTGGACGTAAATATGACAAACCTTCAACAGATCCACGACGCGCTCCTGATGGGGTTTAACGAGTCGTTTGCCAGCTTTATGTATGGACTCCTGATGACAATGTGGTGTGTTGACTTTCCTGGATGTCCCACGAGACGTTCTTGGGAGAGGCTACAAGAGGAGAAGGAATTGGAGGAGAGGATACGCCGAGTGGAGGAGAGGTTGAGAAGAGCAAAGGAAGAAAATGAAAGGTTGAAGGATGTGGCATCAGAGTCGGTGACAACAACTGGCACAACCACGACCCCGGTCTCCAGACCCAGACAAGAGCCTTCCAGAGAAGCTAGACAAGAATCTTCCAGAGAAATCAGACAAGAATCTTCCAAAGAGACCAGACCTTACAAACCTTCTAGAACAACATTTACACCAAGAACAGTACCCAGACCCGTGGCCTCAACAAGACCCATGCGAACCTTCACCCCCAAAACCACACCTAAAACGACCCCCACTCCAAGGTTCACAGCTAAACCAGCCACTAAACTGGCTATACCCGAGTCACGGATCCCTCAGCCCACAAGACGAGGCACCGGGCCGAATTTGAACCAACCCCCGAGGTATATGAGAGGATTATTTGAAGGGGGAAAGAGACAGAAGAGGGCAGAGTGAGGGTAGAGGGCGAGAAACCATTAGATTAATTGGTCAGTGAGGAATTTAATTAACCGCTAATTCAAAAAAGTATTGACTCAAGGACTGTGTTCACTACTACGCGATCCTACTAGATTAACACTGTCTCTAATCATTAGAGGGTGCCGTTTCAGTCAGATCTCAAAATTCTAGTGGTCCAGATATTTGGCCAACCCTTGCTAAATATCACACATCTCTTGCAAACTCATCGTGAGTGTCCTGAATGTCTCCCGCCCATGGTGCTAGTTACTGCGGGCAAGTTCTATAACTATGTATTAATAAATTGCTATTTAGGAGTATATGTAGTGACAGAAACGAGAGAACTAACGAGATCTAGGGAGATGAAATACCGAGATCTAATAGCGAGGTCTAATTATGCCTAATTGTTAGCCATAGATTCTCGCAATATCTCGCAAAACATCTTCAATTGCTTCAAGGATGTCGTAGCCGTCCAGCGGCTCCAGTCAGCTCATCACAACATACCGATCATCTGTTCCAGCTAGCGATAGAACGCGTCATAATTCCTGCTCATAGTAAAAGAACAGTCTCTAATGTTCTAGCGACTCCATAAGCATCTTTGTATTATTCCAGCCACTAACCCTCCATTAATCTCATCATCAACTCATATTTCACTTGTTCCACCGATTTCCCCTGTTGGCTGGCAATAATCAACAAGTAGTCACGATTCTCCATTGAGTTCAAGATCTGTTGTCTCCGTACTTCCTCCTGGTAATTGAGTCTAGACTCCATGATCAGTTACTGAGTAAAGGGTGATCAAGAGTGGGTTTAAGTGAGGTATATATCTCAAGAGTATTTGAGATTGATCGACTTCCTTAATAGGAAAGGTGTGGAGAAAATGTATCTACCAGTTAATTAAAGTTGACGAGAGCGATGAATGAAATGGAGATGTTTAAGATCAAGAGGAATATCTCATACTATTCTAGTATTAACATGTAGTGCTTTTGTATTTAGAAGGTCAATTGATATCAGTATACTTCAGAGATATATGATATATTTGTGGGAATATAAAACATTAGCGAGAAATAGTTAGCGAGAGAAATCAGATATTTATCAAGAACTCTCGCTAATTAGAGAATTCTATAGAATATTTAGTGAGAAAATAAAATCCTGTCACTAATTTTACTACCACAACTACTTCGGGTGCGACTTAATGTCACTAATTTACAAGATTCAACCTCACTCCAACTAATCACCAATTCTCAGCGATCATAAATTCTGGTAGCACAAATTCTCCAAATTCTCCAATTCTCCAACTTCACGACAAAGTCACTACATCACTCAATACCTCGAGAATGACTCCCGAAGAAAAGAAACAACTTCTTCGTGAGAGACGTGCCGCCAAAATGGCCAAAGGGAACGCCACGTCCAGACTCAACACCATCCTCGGCCAAGGCTCCTCAGTCCACGACAAGGACGTGACATCGATTCTTGATCGTCCTGCCGCCACAGAGACTGGCGAGATCTCCGTCCCTTCTGCTGACGATGACCCTGAAATTCAGGATATCATCTCAGTAGAGCCTAAGGAAGCAGATATAGAAGAGATCTTCAGTAAAATGCTCGGCCAGACTGGCGGCCAGGCTCCTGGAGGCGGCGAGGATGAGTTTTCAAAAATGATGATGAGCATGATGGGTGGCGATGGAGGAGCTGCCGGTGCAGGCGAAGCAGGCGGAAATCCTTTTGGCGCTGGCAGTCCTTTCGGCGCCGGTGGCCCCTTTGGAGCTGGAGCTGGTGGAAACCCTCTTGAAAGTCTCTTTGCTGGTTCTGATAATCCTCTCCCTACCGATGCTACGTCTCAGTACCAACAAGACCTTGCTAACTACAATCTTTACCAACAAAAGGTCTGGAAATCTCGTTTCCTCGTGGTACGTCTCGTCACCGTACTCGCTAACTTCTTCTACCACTTCTGTACCTCCAGCGACTTCATAGCCTCATCACATTCTTACATACGTGGCTTCGTTCCAGTCAACCCAGTGACGAGTTTCATCACTATCTTCGCTACGATTGAGATTCTTCTTCTCTCATCATTCTATGTCATCAGTACCCAGAACAAATTGTTCCAGACAGCGTCCGACAACTCGCTCTTAATTAAGGGGATCAACTTTGGCTCCATGTTCTTGCCACAGTTGAACAAGTTCAGGCCGGTGGTGGTACGGTTGTTGGGTTATTATGAGTTGTTGGGGATGATCTTGGGAGATATGGCCTTGGTGGTGGTTTTGTTTGGTTTGTTGAGCAGCCGTAGGTAATGATTTGAAAAATATCAGCGACAAAACTGACATTAAGTCACTTAGAGAGACTGAATAAATCATTGCTTTCTGTAAGTATTCTGTGAGATTAGTGCTCGAATGATACCGGCAAATTTCTATCCCAGCTTTCATTGGTTTCATAGTTCTCGCTAGTAACTTTTATGCTGTCATATTAGACATTTTCGAGCTCTCTGTGACTGAAAGCTGATAGAAATCTAGATAGTGCAGCGGCAAGGTGTTCAGCGACTAGGTGTCTGTATAATATTGACCTGTGAGTTCACTGATACTCGCAATTCTGACTCTTAATTTGATCTTTCTCAGAGGTATCTTCTTCCTCAGACTCCTTACCTAGCTATAATACATAATCCAGAGTTCTGGAGTACCGTTGTGTCTCCGTAGTACTTGATTAGTATAGCTTATAATATTATGTAAGCACTATATCGTATCTTACGTAATACAATTTGCAACCATTTCATGCTTAATATCTAGGCCGAAGTTTGTCAGTCGCCATGAAGTTCCGAAGTTCCAAAGTTCTAAGGTCCTAGGAAGGAATAATTTCTTGTATTGATGCAGCGGTGGTTCAGCTAAGACTATTTACATATATACATACAATACAGATTTCGTGCCACAGTGAAAGTTCAGGGTTGGAGCCCCATAGTTGGGATTACTGATGAAAGGTTGCGTAACGTTAGACGTGGTCAGTGGACTCATCGAGGGTCAGTGGACTCATAGAGGACTAGAGTATTCTCTTTGTTGGAGTTTCCGCTGGTATTCAACGCTAGTGAGACTAACTTGGGGAGCCACTAAGCAATTAAAAATACACCTCAGTAGTTTGGTCCACATTTATCCACAATTGAGCCACCAAACTAGCGCAATACGCTCGAAATGACCCGATCATTCCCCATAGATTCTACCACCATAGATCTACAACCTTCTCATATCTTTTCTCTTTGCATCAATGAGCTTGTCTGCTGTGGAGTATCTCTGCTTCTTGTAGAAGGAATAGCCGAGGGCTATAGAACTACAGAAAGCGAGACCAAACCAGGTGATCAAGTATTGTAAATGGTTGTTGGAAAAAGTGAGTTTAGGAAGGGCTGCGACGGGCACACCCTCGTTGATAAACTCGAATTCCTGATACTGTAAAGTTTCGTCGTCGAGGTGGGACGCGATGAACAGAGCATCTGAGGAAGCCACCGACGAGGAAGATGAAGGAGACGAAGAGCCAGTGGCCCAGGTTATAGCATTCCATGGGTTAAGGTATGAGAGAACCAGTGACCCTACTGAACTCTTCTCCTTTCCTGAAGACGTTCTCCATTCGATATGATCTCCCAAATCGTAAATCATCTGACAATATATCGGCAATGCACCGGCCTGTTCCGCCATCTTAGGAACATCATGGACGTTGAACAATCTGCTGCCGTCGGTGTGGTCAAATTGTAACCCCGATCTCTCTGGCATACATCTGAACAACGCCGTGATCTCGATTTCGCCCTGGGGGAAGGCGAGATGCGATAAGTAGCCCTCCTTCCTCGTCTCTGGCACGACCTTGTCCTTATGGATCCAGCCCCTCTCCACCAAGATAGGTTTTCCGTTCTTCCTGACGAATGGAGTGATCACAAGGTACCCTAACACACCGTTTTTGATCCTCGGGCCGAGAAACATCTCCTGAGAGTAGTCAAAATGGCCGACGACCTTGAACCGACGATACTCGAACTCGCTGACGACTTTGGGATCGATGTTGGCGGGAATTTCGTCCATGGGCTCTGCGGCCAACGCGTTTTCACAACGAGCAATCAACTCAGACTTCCAGTTCATCCGCTTGACCTGCCAGCAGCCAAGTATAAAACTGATCACGGGCATTCCGATCATGAGCGAGAGAAAGAATTTCCGAAGAAGTGGCATTCTTGACTGGTACTCAATGGTAGCGAGGTTTCCGGTCGACCCACGAATTGGTTTCCAGTCTACCGTAGAAGTCTTGACGCTCCGCACGCCTTTGAAAAGGGGGGTTCTTCTAAGGCACCCGAAGGGCATGCCGAAGTTTAGCGACTTTTTTATCCCTATACGTAACATTAGGGAGTTTTGGTGGTGGGGGATGAAGTGATGGTTTTTTTAGAATCTAATATGTGTATGCAGGTATCACCAAAGTAGTGTGGAGGCGAATATATAGACAAGTAGTTCAAACAAAGTAGTTAAACAACATAGTTAAAGAACGTAGTCAAATAAATTGTTAGACAGATATATTAATAAACACTCTCACCTAAGGGATTCCCCCACTGATTATTACTAAGGTAGTGAAACTTACTTAGTATGGGACAACAAACTCAATTATTCTACCAAGATAGCTACATAAATATCATAAAAATCGTGTACTTGAAGTATATACTTGTTCTGGTCAGTATCCTGACAGTGTTCTAAATGTTGTATTACAAGAGAGAGCTCTATGGAAAGAAGTGTCGTCGTCTAGGGAAAAGATCAGAAGTTTCTAATAAATTAATCAGCATGTGATTGCTCTCACGTGTGCTCTTTACTCATCACAGATAGTAGTGAAGAGGTAAACAAGTTCCTTGACCATAACCTCACCATCGACAGTGACAGTATCGTAAGAGGTCGAATGGGAATATTGTCCTGGTGCGACATGGTAAGATGCTGAACTAGTGACTGCCGGAGCCGAAGATGTTGAAGATTGTGATAAAGAAACTGAAAGAGATGAAACATCAGTTGACGAACTTGAAGTGGAATCAGAGGAAACTGCCGACGAAGACGTTTCGGTAGAGACTGGAATAGAACTAGAGGCTGGAACAGAACTAGAGGCTGGAACAGAACCAGAGGCTGGAACAGAACTAGAGGCTGGAACAGAACTAGAGGCTGGAACAGAACTAGAGGCTGGAACAGAACTAGAGGCTGGAACAGAACTAGAGGCTGGAACAGAACTAGAACCAGTGACAGAACTAGAACCAGTGACAGAACCAGAACCAGTGACAGAACTAGAACCAGTGACAGAGCTAGAACCAGTGACAGAGCTAGAACCAGTGACAGAACTAGAACCAGTGACAGAACTAGAACCAGCGACAGAGCTAGAGTCAGTAACAGAACTAGAACCAGATACTGTAGAATCTGGAACCGAAGATACACTACCAGAAGAAACATTGGCAGCTTCTGAAGCTTTAGCAGACTCTGAACTGACCCCACTCAGAGTACTCAGAGTTTCAGTTGTAGTTGGAGTAGAAGTTTCAGAAGATGTAGTATCTAAATCAGTAGGTATCGCGCTGATGGGCACAATAACAGTACTACCAGTAACAGTCTCAGTTGTAAGAGCACCGTTGGTGGAGAAAATGTATACAGTCTTGTAAATCTCCTCTTCCAACATTTGGGTAGTTGTTGAGGTGTAAGTTGGCGTCACCGTGATGTCAGTTGTAGTAGTAGCATCGTCTTCAGTGGTGAGTGCTCTGGTGATACCGGCGAAGGTAATAAAAAGGAATGAATAGAGCATAATTTGTTGTTGCAAAAACTAACCATTTAGAATATGGGTATGTTCACATTATATAGTGAAACTCGACATTGTCAATAATATCCAGCCTGCTGTACTAGTATAGAAACTTGTCCGAATGTAGTTGCATTGTTGTTGATCTAAGAGGCCGCTTTGTGCTTACCCAACCGTTGGATCGGAAATCATGCTACCTTTAGGGCCATAATAAGCTTGTATGCGACGTTTAGGGCGACAATGTGCTTGCATGTTCCCTTTCTGTAACATTTACGTATTCTTTTGGGTATAAGTCATGTAAGATAGAGAATTCTGTCAATCGTTCTTGGACTTTTCTGGCTCTTTTTCCCAAAATATGTCTAGCCAGCATGTCCCAAAACGGAAATTGGGTTGCAACAAAAAATATGACACAAAACCACTTGCGTCGTACGCGCGATAGTCGTGTTACTATGAATTCAGGATTACTTTGGACCCCAGATATCCATATACACCTAGTAAGGTATCCTCGACTCCTCGTTGCCCAACTCTCGAGTATCAATATCAACTACATTCTAAAATAATTCAAAGAGTTCACATATTAGTTTGAATTTTCATCTGCAGGAAAAATATCTGCATGAAGTTGACGGTTATGCTGGTCACCCAAAATAAGAGATTATTAAGCCTAAAGCGTAGTTTGTGCATATTGCATATGTCAGTTGGTTTATATGCATATTTTGAACATTTGTCGTATATGCTTCTCGTAAAGATGTCGGTGTTACATGGATCACGTAGACTGTCGGCCACGAGAGCTCTACTCCATACAGAGATTATTCCATGCAAACTGAAAGGTGTATGTTGTAGGGGTAGAAATGATCTAGCTCATTTTAGCTTAAGTATGCAACGTTTGGGGTAAAGTAAAGATTTGCGATTAGTATTTTTTTTCATAACCTCATGAGAATTAATCTTATGAGATGTAACCTGACAAGTCAAGAGCCCAAGCACCTCTCACACCATATTTATACTACTACAATATAAGTTAATTCTACAGTGATGGCGGTCATTTGGTTATAAGGCTGATTCTAGCCCTGCTATGTAACTACAGTTGTAATTCTGTAATGTGTAGAAGAAATTTGCTTATATATTGCCAAAAGTTGGACTTGTACTCTTTTTCTTCTATAAAATGAACTCCCTGATCTCTGTAATTCAATAGTCTTACTCTTCTCTAGTCTTTACTCTTCGTTAGTCTTACTCTTAATCCGTGCCCTTCATTCTTTGGCACTCTTCAGCAAAGATTCGTTCCCGGCACAGATTCATTCCTCGGTACTCCACTACCACATTCTTTTCGTGCTATTCTTGCTTTATAGGCCTTCACCGAACCCTTCATTAATACAAAGATTCGTAATAAAGTGAATTTTGCTCAGTCAATCAACAGAAATCTGAAAATACCTGTTTACGACCCGGATATCAACCCTTTTCCTTTGAATGATCGACGCTCGGTAGTCGGAATCTCTGCCCCCTTAGAGATTGCTGATGTAGAAAAAGGGATCTTAATTTCTCCAAATTAAAGTGGTCTTAGTGGCAGAATTCAGAATTCATTCACTACAAACAAATCGAGAAGAATAAGTTTAGCCATGAGATCCTATAGAATCCAATGTTTTCTAGATAGGCCACTTATAGAATTCACTCTAGAGAACTAATTCTTAGCGACTTTTCAATATCTTCCTACTATGAAGAGTCCTCTAGAGGGTCCACTGCCAGATCAATGGACTCCTAGTCAATATTATAATCCGTTTCCAATTGGAGAACTATCACTAGATTCATCAAACTCTATCGGATTACTTGTTGATGGATATCTGATGTATCTTTCTTTGTAACAGACAAAAAGCTGCTCAGTTATTGTAAGCTCATTCAACTTAGTTCATCTAAATCGTCTTTGTTCACAAAAGATCAAATTTCGTGGAACTCCTAAACTTTAGCGATTCAATTTAGTTTAACTGGAATCTCATAAGATATCTGTGGAATGTAGCGACAAATAGTTGTCAAGGGAAGTGAATCCTAAAATAAATCGGTCTCATATTGTTGAATCTAGAGTTAGAGGTTAAAAGAAACCTAAAGATTCGTTCTCGTACGTTTTGAGGGTCTGATAAGGAGAGTTTTGGAAGAGTTTTGGAAGTGCCGGCACTGAGATCAAACTAGACTTTGTGGAAAAAGCTTGCTGTGAACAAGATTTCCTCCGATATTAGATATTATCCACGATACGTTCGAAAGCAAAGGCCACACTAATTTTGATATTTGTGTCCTCTTCATCACTTCTCTTGCTACTCTCGGAATTGACGCTCTAACTCTCACCACCTGTCCTTCTCCTTATATCCTCAATCACCTCCTTCATTTCAGGGAACTCCTCGCCCAACTTTCCGCCCAAAACATCCCTCAACTTCGCAAATCCCTCCATTTTCCCCTTCAACCGGGCGTTACTCTTTGCCGTCACTTCTATGAATTCTCTCGTGTAAATATCTGGGTTTCTTCCATCCTCTATATACGACACGACATCCACAGGAATGGGATATTGGAAAGTGTAGGGACTGGCTGTAAGTCCAGAGAGCTGGCTGATAACCTGGTTCGTCTTGTGTGTAAGTGCTGTATGAGACGGTACTGTTCCTTGATTGTCGTGGACTAGCACTCCAAGCTCTATGAAAGACTCGATGAGCGCCAGGAGCTGATCAGTGGTGGAAACGAGGGGCGAGTTCTCGGGAGTATTTTCTAGCGAGGCTGTTGTCATACCGATAGATGGTTTAGTAATGATACTGTTGTGTAGTAGAAGGGGCAGATGAGATTTAATATAGAGAATTCTGGTGGTGCTTATTTCTGGGGCTTGAGATTCGAAATGCCAAGTCACGTGATATTGAATTTCGCGAAGAATCCATAAGACCACCTAGTTAATCTAGTGGGTGGATTATGTCCAGTGGTGTGGAATTCCCAGTGGTGTGGAATTCCCAGTGGTGTGGATTATGGTCAATGGGTGTGAGCTTCTAGATATTTGTTTATCTTGTCCAACGTTGTAATCTTTCTTTCAATTTTATAGCTAATTATGAAATTTGATAGTGCTTCTGACAAATTTCATTAGAGAAATGTGAACTCGATCCTTTTGAGTATAAGTTGATGGATATCCAACAAGAAGCGTCATTAGGGAAAACAAGCTTATGAGTAGGACCCGAGGGTGTCATGGAAATCACAATTCCTGTATATATAGCATATAAATGGGAGTATCATTAGCTTTAAACCCAGCGTAGTGAGTTGAAAAGTAATTTTAAGTAATCTCAGAAGTTTTTTGTGTATTCTAGAGAGAGACAGGAGTTTTGGCCTGCTCGAAGCTCCACTGTCTCGCTATCCTCAAGGTCTACAGTATTGCCTGGATATTCACTAATATCATTAACATTTTTCGTGCACGTACCAAATTAGATGTCGCAAGTCCAATCTCCCATGTCGCATATCCCTGTCGTATCTTTTTGCAATGTCAAAAAAACTTTGAGCTGCAACGACAATATCCAACCAGATGGCTACAGATTATGAAAGGACGTTAAGTATGGACGACCCCGTAGAGACAAAGTTCGTGACCTTTCGCTATAACCGCGACAGGTTTTTAGCCAACGGAATTGGCAAATGGTACGAGGAGTCCCCAGTAAGAAGTTCTGAGAGAAGGTCAAGAAATCGAACTCCAACTCCGGCCCAGGCTCCCCAGAAAACTCCCCAGAATACTCACGAAAAGGCCACTGACAATAATTCTGATCCTGTGATATCCCCAACATTCCCACCTGGTACTTCAACCCACCACTACGCATTACAATCACTTTCAGAGTACACCACCCGACTGTTAGACCAAGACGCTGATTGGCTACTGAACGTCCATACAGTCTGTGACAGACTCCACTTACTTAAAGAACTTCATAAAGAGGTCCAGATTTTAAAGAAACGAAAAGTCGCCGGAAAGACCAATTTGGCCATCTTCCAGTCGTCTCCTGGAGTATCTCCCATATTGCTGGAAGATGATGCCGGGGAGGTCGTAGGCGAGGCTCATGGCACGGGGATATATCTCCAACCGTTTCAGGACAACGATGATGTGAGTACCGATTCATCATCCCACCAATCGCTGATGCCACCGACCCAGGAACCAGAACTACTTAGCGATGGAATGAGAGGATAAGAGAGAAGAGAAAAGAGAGAAGGAGAAAAGAATGGATAAGAGAAGAAAGGAAAAGAAAAGAAAGGATAAGAAAATAGAGGGATAGGAAGCTCAAAAATAAATAGGTGACGAAAGTTGGAGTTATACGATTGGAGATCTACTGGCAGAGTTAAATCTATACATACAAATATCAAAAAGTCGACTGAAAAGATCACCACTAAAGATCACTAGACTCCAGACAGAATTACGATCTCTCCAGGGAGAGATTTCTGGAATTGACTCACTAAACTTATCCAGGAGACTTTCCAGCTGCATAGTACTGAAATCATCGCCTAGAACGACATTATTTCCTATGGGGATTCATATAATTCCATCACGTGACGACATACAATAAATAAATACACGACACAATACGACACTACAAAGATCAATGGAGCCAATTCTTCTACTACACAATCACGAAATGTCGGGGATGATCTTAGAACTCATTAATGTAGAAATTTGTAGATATAAAGGGATAGTCACGAGACTCACCAACCACATAATTAGTGAGAAGACGCTAAACTTCAGAGAGAACAGTAATTTAGAGAGAACACATCCCATCCCAGCATAATATAAGGAGCCATATCTCTCATTATTCCTCCTCCAGCCATTTCTCTGTCTATACGTATCTATAGTTATCTTTATTCTATCTCTAATAGTCTCTTAAACTCAGTCTCAACCGTCACGTGCCCAATTCTCTCCACACGACCCAATACAATTTTCAACAACTTCACCGCGATAAGCGACCCCTGGCTTCTCTACACTACACCACACCACACCACACTATGAAAGCCGTTGTTTCTACTGGAAACGCATACTGCTGCACTGTGTTGTCAGCATTTGGAATTGTGATCTTGTCGTTTATTGGCTACTTGTTCCAAACCGAGCATGAGTCTATGATGGGGAGCATCAGTGACCCAGAGAACGGGAAGGCAGTGGCCAAGACAGTGTTTGGCGCTGTGGCAGTCTATTTGGCATTCTTTGTTTTCTGTAGCTCTCAAATATGGTTGATAAATAGGGAGAGCAGGATTCAGTTGTGAGAGAGCTTTAGTGAGTTTTAGCGAGCGACGGTGAGATCGCTAGAATAGCCGGGGAGAATAAGAGAATCAAGAGAATCAAGAGAATCACAAGAGGAGTTTACTTGGAAATTTCAATTCACTGTGGATAACCACCCTAGAATTCAATGTGGATAACCACTCTCGATATTAACCGTCACTCTGGAAATTCCCCAGAGAAGTCTTCAAGATATTCACTGCGAAGATTCCTTCACTATACTAATGAAATTCAAATAAGTAACGTTGCTTTAATTAGAATGGATATCGCCCCAGTGGAATGATTCTTACTATTGAGTTCTACTATATTCTACTAATATCTAAATGTTTTAGTGACAGGAATCGTTAAAACTAATGAAAATTTGTGAAGATTAGTGACCATTTGAGACCCTAAAGACTCCAAGCACTCCCGGTATAGCTCCTGAGAAATCTCAGGTGTTGTTTTCATTTCAGACCATTTTCCCAACATTACACTCGTCACCATTTCGTAACATCAACTAATAATCACCTAAAATTTCCACATCTCTTAAAATTACTGCTAGGCCCGATCCAGCTCTTGAGCTCGAGTGAGCAAATCAATATACATTTAGAAAATCGCTTACTGTAGAACTTAGACGAGTCAGATTTAACTAAGTTATAGCGTCTTATCATCTAAACACGTCCTCGTATTGTTAGCCAAAGTGAGTGTAATTCTGAGGACTAGGCGACTCTAGGGGTAAATACACCGAGGAAATATCTCTAGCGACTCTCTGAGTCTCTACAAGTTCGTCTTATCTTGTACTGAACAAATTTCATAAATTTTATAGACTTCAGCCAGGAAGTCGTGAGATTGGCTCGCTAGAGTCCGCTAGAATCCGCTAGAATCCGCTAGAATCGAGCGTCTAGTGATGAATATATATCTGTGGATAGTACGTTGTGAAATATCGTTTGATCTGGGGACTCCGTAGTTTTTGTTCGTCTTCTTAACTTCATCTTCGTAGATAATTCGGCCAGCCTTCCAATAGGTTTCCAGAGACTATTTTGGGTTGGAGTCTCAGTTCTAGTAAAATCTGTGTTATTTGTGACACAGTCAGTACCTCAATGGTATACTTTGAGTCTTGTGTGGTTCAAGAAGGAGATGTGGACTAGCCAACGCATTGGAGCTGAGATAGAGCTGGGCCTCCTAGGGGATCTGAAAGCTAGGGCCTCCTTAATTTTGAAATTTGGGTCCCCATTCATCGCTACCCTCGGAAGCTATGGCCCCACTAATATATTTGTGTCCTCTTTCATCGCTTCCTCGCTACGCTAGAAAGCTCACTAATTTTGAAGTTTGTGTCTTCTTTCATCGCTTCCTCGCTTCGCTCGGAAGCTCTCTACAACTTCGAAATCTTTCCCAGTCCCTCTTTCCACTTCACTCCCGACCATTCACAAATATCCAACACCAACGATCTCAACTGATCCAATTCCTCCTTACTAACTCCAACATTTTGAGCACCCTTCCAGTGTCCCTTTAACTGTGGAAGAACATCCTGTGGAATCAAACACGCTACTACACACATCGAGGTCTCTCTAGCCGATAAAATGTCGGTAAAACTCAAGAGAGGAGCGTAGACATGTTGGAAGGCATGGGTCCATAAGTCTGGGTATGCCACAAACATCTGGCGACGAACCCTCGTGTTGATTTTGTTGGAATAAATAGTGTTCCAGAAATCGGAGCCTCTAGCGAGATCTGCCTGGATCTGGTGGGTGGAAATAGAAGATGGCGAGATTGGTCCATCGATAGTATCAGTAACGTCAAAAATGGCACGTGATTTTGATTTTAGCGAGGATCGTGGAGTCTCTGCCTCTGAATATTCACCAGAATCGTCGCTAACCTCCTCGGATTCTAGCGTACCCTCCGCATCCTCCCCAACAATCACTGAGCTCCTCAAACGTCCAGGTAAGACCGTTGGTGGTCTTAGTGGTCTGTCACCTGGCTGTATACTGCTCGGAGTCACACCTCTCAATAACATCAACCCGTTTATGGTCTTAGGCAACCCGGCCAATGCGCTACACTTCAAAATCACTTCTCGCAACTTACTGGCAACTCCAAACTGCACGTTATGAATATCTTCACTAGAATTAAACTTAAGGGGCAATTTTTCGTAGTAGCCGTAGGGAATTAACACGTCGGGCAACTTGACGCCAACCGTGGTGAGATCCTGGTACTTTGCGGCAGAAGAAATCGAGTCACTAGCGAGCTGTAAGAGATATTTGTTAGTGAGCGGGTTCTCAAGGTCTGATCTGGATTCTGATCTGGAGTCAGTAATTCTGGAGTCAGTGATTCTGGAATTACCACCAATGTCCTTATTTGGGTCTGCAAAACCATCACTTCTCACTAATTGTTGTCTCAACGCAAAGTGTAACACTTTAGGGATCTCGTCTACCTCGTTCACCACAGTGAGACACGCGCACGCAACGAGGTACCAGGAGTTCAGGAGGAGCGGGTAGCTATACGAGATCTTTAGGAGCCGTTCCGGTGTTAAAAGCGCCATCGTTGTTGGTTTGAGAGTGCTACCGCTTCTGGTGGTAAAGTTGTGAGTTTGATTCGTGGAGTGTGCGGTCTGGGGTTTGTCCGGGTAACCTTTAGATAATAGGTGATGGTGAGGTGAGGGACATGGTTCGACCCTGGGACGTGACTTTTGAGTATATCTACTGAATTTATTGCTGTAATATTAAATAGAAGATGATATCTTCATATTTGATGGACGTTTTCCTATAATGCTTCTCTATATCTATCAATACACTCTTGCTATAATGTATATCTGGGTATAATTATGCCGTGCACGACCGAATATCAAATTTTGCACCCAAATAATCCTAGTCCCGTAATCTATGTCTATATATGAGTAGCAGGATTAGGGATTAAAAGGTGAGAATGATAGTCCTCTCAGAGGAATTCTTATAATACTCGAGTTATCTTCATGCAGTAGTTTAGTATCCCGTTGGAACCAGACGTAGCGAGATGTATCAAGAAAAGCTCGATAAATTGAGTTAAAAAGTGTAGAGCTCGGAGACTTCAACTGGAATTCTGCTTTGATTATCTCCCGTCTAGCCCTATCTATTTCTCATCTAGCCCTCTTTATTTCTCATCTAACCCTCTCTATTTCTCATACTCAGAACCAACCATGATTTTGCAATTGAATCTTTCAACCTCTTTCCCTGCTCGCAGGTCCATGGCCCCATGGCCCAAAAATGGTGATCTCCCAGAATATCTGGAGCGTTTCTTGTAGTTTCCATCACCTTTGTATCTACATCTATGCCTCTAGTGACTTTAGGTGGTATTTCCTCTTCATTTCTCTCCCAGGGCCTCATTGTTTTATCGACAGGGACCCACCGATCCGGGTACCGCCAGGAATCTGCATTGACCATCTCTCGGATTCTCAGGATTGCCCGCTTGTACGCAAACTTCTCGTCCTCCCCCGTGAACGCAGAGGCGTTTTTGAAGTCGACTTTGGTGTTTTTCAGGTAGTCGTCGTAAGTCTCGGTGTGACTTTGATCGTACGTGGATACATTGGGACGGTACGGGTTCGACAAGGCAATGGCCGTCTTTGCAAACATTTCTTCGTCCTGTACTGCGAGAATATTACTCCCGGAATCCTCTAGAGACAACTTCTTCAAGATATCCGGTTTGTCAGCGTATACTGCGTCTGGAAAGAACAAGAAGTCAATGTCCACATCACTTCTCATGAAGAATTGACACTTGGACTCGTATATGGCGTCTAGGAGAGTGATGAACCGTCGAGCTTCGTTCTTCATTTTTGTAGTCATTACAGGAACCCCATCAAGAACCACCGTTTGGTATTTTGACGCTAGAGTAATATAATCTGACGAGGAATGGAGTCCTTCACAGATTTGGGAGAAGTTTAGATACACCACTGAGGACTTGTTGTGAGACTTTGAAAAGCTGGACGACATATTAGTGGAAGACGTATCTACTATAGAGACTCTACCAGTCGAAGCTGCTTCCTTTAGCTCCGGATATTCAGTTCCTTCCCAAGTCAATGGTAATTCCACTACTCTATTATAAACCAGAAATTCCCCGGGAATTCCCCCCAACATTTCCAAGGGCCATTTTTCTAGAACACCCTGGTCCTTCTCTTTCAAGCCCAAAACTCTCTTTCTCACCAAATCCATCCATTCATCCTCGTGCTGGGGATTATCCTGCCTCACCACCAAATAACTTTCCGAGTCGCTAGCTAATAATGTCCTATAATCCTTAGTTGATCTCATATCCACCGACTGACACCGTGCATTCAACACCTCCACAAATGACTTGATGCTCGCCTTATGAAACTCATTGGCATAGAGATCCTCCGGCAACTTGTTGGACGTGGCCACCAACACACCACCCAACTTGAAATAGTACGTGAACAAAATCTTGATGATATTGGCTGAGGCAATATCGGGCAACATAAACTCGTCCAACATCAATATCGTGTTTCTGCTGATCATCTTCTGGGCTATCTCGAACAATATGAACTCGTTCTCCATAGTTAGCGAGAGTCTTCTTTGGCCGTTGGTGACAGTAGCTGTAAAAAGATGTTCCTGTTGAATCTGGTGCATTTCGGTGTACACCCAGAGGATGAAGTTGTTGAAGTGCCAGCGCATTTTGGATCTGTGAGGAAGCGACGAGGCAAAGATATCCATCAACATCGATTTGCCGCAACCGACTTCGCCGTAAATAAGGAGACCTTGTGGTGACGGAAAGTCCATCAACTCCTCCTCGTCAGTGAGATACTTCACCAACTGTTTCTTCTCAGCAGCAGGATCCTTACGAAAAAGGTTGTGGAGGAAACGGCGGTGGGAAACGGATCTCGATTCTATCAGAATCTCTTGGAGTTCTAGTTCTCGGAGGAGGAGACTGAGTTTCACCAGCATTTCTTCTGGGGGCACGTAGTCGATGATGCGATGATAGAGTTTTTGGAGCTGTTTCATGGCTCGGAGCTGGAGCTCGTCTTTTTGGAGCGTATTCAGTGCGGTGAGTGAGAGGTAAAGATGGTACGGGTCTGTGAGAGTGAGTCCCGTTAGATTAGTGGTTACCGGATCAGTAACAGCCAGATCAGTGCCAACCAGATTAGTACCAACCAGACTAGTTATTGTCTTTGGGGAACTTTCACTCAGGGAAACTTTAGCAGTTTCATGTTCCAGCTGATCCTCACTACTTTCATACAACATTCTCGGTATTCTTCCAGCCACTCCTTGGGGACCTCCACCAAGACTCTCCATACTGTACCTCCTCCTGGCGGTGATAGTGAAAGTCTTCCTAGAGACTGTTCTAGGGATGATACTTGGTATTTGGACTCCTCCTGTTGTCCTTAGGGTACTTGAACGTTGGGAGTTCCCTGTAAGAGCCAGTAGATTTCGTGTATAATTATTACGAGAGTTCTTATTCGAATACCATAATTCCTCGCCAACTTCTCCCCAAATATCCCCAAAACTTCCCCAACCCATTTTAAAATGTCCCCAAGCCCTTTTAAAATACTCCCAAATCTCTCTAGAACGTTGTTCACAATCAAAACTAGTCAGAGAACTCACAGTGCGACTTGACTCACTATCTAGCACCCTCTGGCTTCTTTTTACCAAAACTATGATCTTTCTAGAGTCTCTAAATATCCAGCTAAGACTCATATTTGCTCCGTTTCCACATCTATATCTACCGTCCCTAGGCACTAGAGAGCCAAAATTTCGTTGGAAAATCCCCCTGACACAGAACGTGCCTCCACTAACATATCTCTTCCATTCTATACGTCGTACGGAGTTGTGCATGCTTCTGGTTGGAACTAGCCTAAAAAAGTCGGCCGCGTTCGAAATTCAAGTCCGATCTGGAGATGAAACGAGCCCCGGCCAGGCAAGTTATCTGGCCGAGAGTTAGCGATGTTGAGGGCGATGATTTAGGGAGGGTTATGGAGGGTAGGGGACTTTCACGATCACAATTAGGGCACTAAATAAGCCAGGGAATGTTATTATGTAACAGAGAAAGATTTAGCTAGGGAGGTGCTTTAAGAGTAACCCTTTAATGAGAGAATTCTAGGAGTGAGAATACTTTAGCGAGTCTTTGAGATATAGTTCTCGTACCTTAACATTACCCTACAAATGTATTCCGAGCCAGCTTGCTCAGGCTTCATAACTTTACAGTAAGTTTTAGGTTCTTTTCGTAGCTTGTTCCTTATCGTTGATTATGACGTCACTAAAGATTAGCGAATATTTCTCTTTAAAGTTTAGTTAGAATTTCTTCATTTCCCCAGATTTAGCGACCTTCCCACTAATTCAATGAGATATATCATCAGTACTCTGTGGGTCCTAGTCAATATCGAAATTTCAGCGAGGATCTACACCTTAACTAATGATCTTATATATAGACGAACCTACAAGAAGATGGGCAGACCTTCAGCAACTAGTTAGATCTTCAGCTACTTTCTGATTTTCAACCTGATGCTTATAATTTAGTGAGGATATAAATTTCGTTCCACAAATATACAGAGCAGAGACTCGAGGTTCATTAGAGCTCAGAATCACCTAGCGACATATATATTTAGAATGCACTGATAAATCTTGTATCCCCACTAAATTATACGCAACAAATCAATACCTCGCTACGCTCAGTGTTCATTCAGACCCTCATCTCGCGGAATTTCCTATCCAAAGAGTTCGAGAATCCATTCATCTCCTCCTCAGATCTTCCGTAGAGCTCGAACCACCACTTGATGTCGGTATAGTTGAAGAATACCACGTCCTCTGGGTCAGACCAGTTTCTGTTCAAAAATTCCTGAGGCCGAGAGTTGAAGTAGTCCCACACCGAGACTGTCGACTTCTGTAACTTCAAAACCTCTAAGCATTCACGTTCCGAGTCTGCGAGAAACGTTCCGTACTGACAAGAGTAGTAGTGGTAGAACAATCTCTTCAAGAAACGACTGTTGAACTCGAACTGGCCCGGGTGCTGGCGCAAAATCTGGTAGACACACTCGAGAAACTGGTGGAACACTGGGGATTTCTCATTATTTCCAGAATATACCGACGAGTACTTGAGATTGAGAAGTCCATCCTCGGAATCGGACTGTGTGGGGGATCCAGACGCTGTGTTTTTGATATGTTTAGCGGCACGCGAGAGAAACGACGTGACGTTGGTAGTGATGGCGCTTGTATTGCTACCAGAGCCACGATCTCTTGGGTTGTTCTCCCTAGCACCTTCGCTTCTCTTCATTATTCCGCCTATACATCCGCCATGGTCGCCTCTAGTGCCGAATTTAAAGCCAAAACTCACCCACTCTTTCTCCACCAAGACCATAAAACCCGCCATTGTCCGATAGTACGGATCTAAGCAGAGCTGCAGAAGCGCAGAAACCTGCGATGTTCTATCCCAACCGTCGGAACAATGAATAATGACGTTGGTGTTGTTGAGATGGATGGACTTGGTGATCCGATCCACCGACTGAAGAATTAGCGAGAGATGATGAAGCCACTGAGTTTTACTGAGCGCGGCGCCGACTGATGTATTGGAGCCTGCTCCAGCACCACCGTTTCTATCAAGATCATTAAGTATGGTGGTGAGCTTGTTGAGAGAATCTCTCATCACGTGGATGTTGTCGATATTGCAGAAGATTTTATCAACCTGAGTTCCGTGTGATTTGTGGGGAAGAGGAGCCAGCGTAACGAGAGAGATTTGCGAGTTTGACGCTAGGTTATTCAGTGACATAGTGGATGATTCTTCTGATACAGTAGCATCGTCGGGGCTAGGAATATTTATTGTAGTCACAGTCTCTGAAACTGAAGATAATTCCTGCTTAGATGTGATAGAATTTTCCACGTCAGCAATTTCAACGTCAGCATTTCCCACATCATCGTTCTCTGCTTCGGTATTCTCAGTATCTTCAAGTATTTCCAGCGCCCGTGGGACATCCCCACCATTCTCACTAACTGGAGAGATTGGTGAATTTCCTGTCTCCCCAACACTTTCACTTGGATCAGAAACTTCAACAAAGCCTAGAGGAAGGGCTAAAGTGTTCAGTGTGACAATATTTGGCGTTTCTTGACGGCTCACATCGTTATATGTGCCGAATGTTTCCAGAACTTTACCATTAGTCGGAGATCCCGTCTCGAGCAGGCCCGCAACCGCATTTCCAGCAATAATTACTGGCCCCGGCTCTATCAGAGTGTCTAAATTCTCCCTCTTCATCTTGTGACCTTTCGTCTTCTGTCTATAATTATCAATATACTCTGTTCCTGCTCCTAAAGCATGTTGCGCCATGGCATTGGTAATGGGTCTTAAATCGACCAACAAATTCCTCTGTGGCTGGTCGCTCCATTCACCGCCCTTCTCTTCTCTCTCTCTGTCCTGGGAGTTGAAGATCTCACCGATCAACTTCTCGTCCTGGATCGATCTGTTCTGTATGTTTAGCCCTACGAGTGGTTGGGCACATCTAGCAATGATGTTGTGATTTCCGCTCCGGTGGCGGTAGACAATTGCTGGGATTCTCTGTTTGGACCGAAATTTCCCGGCATGCTTGAGGACATTGTCGGAAATTGTCTGGGGAACTACAAGAACTCGGGGATAACTCGCACAATACTTGTAGTCCCCGTTGATGGTCGACATTCTCCAGTATCCCCCAAAAAGTCCCTGTCGCTCGTACTCCTTGACAGGATCATACATTTCCCATCCTTTGACCGCCAACTTCTCTTCCAACATGTTTGGTCTGTAAGCAAAGGCATAAAAACTTCGTACTCCTTCCAACTTTGGTAACATAACGAGTGTGCTCAATTTTGAGAACACCTCGCCACAGATAGTCTCGTTGAGGAAGTCGAATGAGTAGTACGTGAAGTCTTTGCACTGGAGACGGATATGGGATGCAGCGTAGTGGTCAGAAACAGCGCCAGGGCCCGTGCCAGGGTCCGAACCTGAGTCTGTAGTAGTAGAAATAGTACTTGAATTGGGGCTTGTTGAGCCAGCACCTGGGATAGCAATAGTGCCCGATTGTTCTGTTTGTTCGGGTTTCACTTCTCTACCCTCTTTCTTGTCTCCTCTTCCATCCACAACCCTGCCTTTCGCCCCACTTAACCAACTGGACCCCCTAGCCTTATTCATCCTCTCCACCATGGGATAACAGATCCATATCTCCTTGACTATATTAGCGGAAACAAACCGGAACACTAGATGGAATTTAGAAAGGATAAGTGTCCCGGTAATGGAACTGCCCCTACGGTTGAGAGTTACGTAATCAACTGTGGAGATCTGTTCCATGTCACTTGTTGTCTTAGTCGTAGTGGTGGGTTGAGGTTTTGATTTTCATATGGGTGGGTATATGCAGGAGCGAGTGCTTGAGAGAGGTGATTATATGCAGGATATAATTGTTCAGTTGTTGGGTATATGCAGTACGTTTGCATCGGTTGGTGGAAGGGGTATTGTAAAACGAATAAATGGAGGTTTTAGATAGTTGAAGTTGTGTAATTGGAAGGGAAATTAGTAGTGGGATTGTCTAGAAAGTTTGTAGAACTTTTAGAGCTCATTTATGGTAATTATGTTGTATATTCTGAAAAGCTCAAGTATGGCTATATACAGGTTTTCGATAAGAGAAACATATATGCAGGAACATATTAGTAAGATCAATTGCAATGGGGATGGAAGACAACTAGGAGATATGATAATAGTTGCTTCAGGTTAGGATAATGGACAGCATAAATGTATTTAATTAGTAAATTAGATGCTACTGACTCGATCTTGGGATAATTCAAGATGGTACCGAGAAAGTTAGATATCGTAGAATACAATGCTAAAGATATATTTAACAAGTCTAGGAGGTCCATATGACAGATTTTGTTACTACGGAGGAATTCTCTGAGGACCTTCTATATATTATCTTCTCCCCGAACTACAGATGAAGTAAACTTTCACTAACAACAAGGGTCTCTCTAGATCGTCAATTATCAGAACGCAAGTTAGCTTTCATCTATACTAAGGGCTCCTCTTAGTTGTAAGGGCTGCTTTTAGTTGTTCAAGTTACCTGAGTTGTCTGTGTGGGCGCTGACGGCTCCTTTCGAATCATCCATCACGTGATATTACTGGAAATTCTGCAGCATGGAAATTTGCAGCCATTCATGTCCCCAGGAAACCCAAGAGATTGAATTGTCAGATAAGTGAGAGAGCTCCATAGTCCAGAGTTCCAGAGTTGTCCTGATACACTTAAGATTGTAAGGGAGGATTGTTGCATATGATAAATAAACAGATGATCCCGTGAAAATCACCAATAGAGACGTTACGTAGAAAGGGAATACAGAAGATATATAGGTCAATATGTATCATTTTCTTGCTACCTAATCTACAAACCATCAAACCTCTTGATCCCGTGTTCATGTTTCTGCAAATTTCTCAACTGTTTGGTGGAAAGTTGTTTTTGAATCTTTTGTTTTTTGGCCGTTGGTTCTTCTACTTCTGCTTCCTCTGGGGTAGATGTGTTGGTCAACTTATTAATGTCAATAGTGACTTTCTTTGGTTTGCTGGACTTGATTATACCGGCGAGGTCGTTACGTTTACGACGTACAAAGTTAGGAACGGCGGGGGTCTCTTCAACCTCTTCAGAGTCACTGTCAGAGTCACTGTCAGAGCCATTCTCAGATTCAATATCAGAGTCTCCAGCTGACTTTTCAACATCAGACTTCTCAGTATCAGACTTTTCAACATCAGACTTTTCAGTATCAGACTTTTCAGTATCAGACTTTTCAGTATCAGATTTTTCAGCATCAGATTTTTCAGCATCAGACGTTTCAGCATCAGAGTCAGGCTCGTCATGGCTCTGGTTGTCGCCAGAGACATTTTCACCCTCAGAATCAGATCCTTCGTCAGTACTCCAATCAGATTCTGAAGCATCCAAATCAGCCTCGGCTCCGTTGGACCAGATCTTCAAACTATCCATGCCAGCACTGATTAACCTGTAATCGAAGTCAATTTCCAACATCCCCACTTCGTCCACAGTCTTTCCCCTGCTTCCAGAATGCACTCTCGTCTCCACAACTTTACCCTTCTTGTAGTTGACTCTATGTAACAAACCCTCACTGTCTCCACACCATACAGATGCAGCTAAGTCGCCCTCATCCTGGTTCATCGTAGGAATAATAGCGTCTATGCTGGCTGCCTTGTTCACTTTGATTCTCGACAACTGGTCGGTAAATCTGTTCTTGGAGTTCTTCCAGATGGTGATGATTCCTTCTCCATGAGACACCAACACCGTGTCGTTATCCTTACCATTGTCTGTAGGGTAGCACATCGACAACAACTCGTCCTCCTGGTTGTCGGAGGTGCTGACGACACCCTTACGAATATCGATGTGAGTAAGAGTGGTAGATCCAAGCGTGAGGTAGTGGTACGCAGAAGTCCCGGGCATAGGGAGAATATGGTTCACGGCATCGTCGTGGGCCTGTTCCACCTTATATTTGTTCTGGAAATTTTTTGAGTCGTATATGAGGATATGACCGTTTTCCGTCCCTGCGAGAAGCAACGGGTGTGTTGTAGAGTGACAGAGCTTGGTGATACTATCGCTAGACGTAGGATAATCTTCAGAGAGCGTCACCTTCTCCAATACCCTTCCTGTCTCAGTACTGGCCTTCTTGATAATATGATCAGTTCCAACGGTAAATACGTTCTCACCTAGCGACCCCACGAGAGGATCAAATATAGCATGTCTACACGAACCCTTGTGTCTCTTGGTTTTCCAATTGGTGGTATAGTTTTCCACCAGCTCAGAGTTTTCGATGTTTGTCCACCACTTGTTCTTTGACTGGGACACCGAGTGGGTAATTTGGGAAATTTTTCCCCTGGAGAATGCTTCCTTCTCCAAGAGGAGAATTTCCTCACGTCTGGCTTGTTGTTTCGCCTCTAATTTCTCAGCGTTGTAGGTGTTACAATAGACATGGCCCGTAACGAGACCTGATAAAAGAATTGGACGTGTAGGATGGGCAGCTAGCGAGAAGAGCGGGTCATCATACGTGAGTTCGAGAATCGGAGAGATAGTTGACTCGAGAAGAGCTGCAGCGTTGGAGGAGTTAGATTTCCCCATTATTGATAGAGTTTGTGAGAGTAAGTAATATGCTGGTGACTGGTAGAGCGATATTCTAGTGGGCTGGCTAATGTAGTACTAGCTATAACTGGAAATTCTGAACTCTGATTTTTGACTAGTTGAATTCTGCGAGAGTGTTCAAAATCGTGTTGGTTTCGACAATTAGGACGGTGATCGGTTAGTGATTACTAAAGTTGGTGTCGTTATATATCAGCAGTACAGCGTGCTGTGCTTGTTCTCGTTGGGGTTAGTTTCGTCGTCCTTGTACCTCTGGAGAGTTGAAATTTTCCGATGAGCATCGCGGGTCTGGTTAGAAATTCCCCAATGGTGGGGGTACAGGGACTTCTTTACACTATGCAGCATGTATTTAGAGATCCTAGCAAAGTCTGGTTATAAAGCCATATGTTTTAGTTCTATTATCGCTATATTCTACAGATAATTTCTCTATAGCTTTGAAAATTTACTCGATCAACAATTTAACTCACCCTTTTAGTGAGAATATCTGGTGACAATTCCAGAATTTAGCGATAGTAGTCAAATAAAACTCCATAACCCTCACTAAAATTAAGACTTATATATAAAAGTCTCACTAAATTTAGCGAGACTTCACTAGATTCACTTAAGATCGCGCTGACTACTTCGCTCTGTTTTGACAACAGGTATAAATTAAGTAACATAGTCTAATAAAATTTGGTAGAACTTACCCCTAAGCTTTCTATTTCTCCTAAAAAATGTCGCCAGCGTTTGCCAACTCTCTGTCCCTTCTCTTCATCCAATATTCCCCCTTAAATTCCCAGAAAGAATCCCCGGTCACGGGATGTTTGCTCTTCACGAACCAGTTTGGTTTGTACGCAACCTTCTCCTGATCTCTCTTCTTTCTAGCCTCTCTCTGTTTGACCTCGACTCTGTGTTTCTCGTCAGAAGCCAAATCATACAACCCGTTTTCCATGGCCCTTTGATCTGGTCTCAATCTGGTATCCGTAGGAGCTAACCACGGCTCCAATTTCTCGTCAACACCGTTTAAAGTTATTGCAAATGTCGTCAAATTAAATGGAACCTTTGGTCTAGGAGCAGCCTGCCAAACCAAGAACTTTCCTCCACTAAGTGGATCCTTGGAGAGCTTAGAATTGGTCAATTCTTCGTTCAATGGGTCCGGAGCGTTGTCGTCGATCTTCTTTGCAAAGATCTTCGAATTCCAGTGGCCCTTCATGGCCCATTGTGGAGTTCCCTTAGCGTCTAACGACTGTCCAGAAAGCTGGTAAGCAGAACTGGCTCTCCATCCTCTCTGTTTCAAGTCTACAACAATACTATCACCAGTGGTATGGTTGGTAACAGTCATTTTACCAAAGTTATCGATGGTAGGGTTACCCAACATTATACCAACAACGGAAGTGTTGACCTTTTTCCAGCTATAAACCTCGTGGTCAACTTTCTTTCCGTGTTTATCCACCACACCGTTATCTGGTCTGAGAGAACAGAACATCTTTCCTAAATGCTTGAAGTCGAAAGATCTACCCTTAAACTGAGAGTCTACAGCATTCTCTCCGTAGTAGTCCCATTTTGGAGACTCAGCGGAGCAGGCACTGATTGGTGGATGGTGACTCACCTGTTCAACGAACAATCTATAATTCTGGTCAGGACGAGAGTACTCGAAAGTTTCTCCTAGCAAAGGATTGAACGGTTTGGCGATTCTGTTGATGGTGGAAGCGTACTCAGAAGCTGCAAAAGTAGCAACATAAATCATTCTGAGAGTGGAATCTTCGTATCCTGCTGCGGTATCTAACAAGTGAGTATACTCAATATCCTCGGCAAGTCTTTGTACCAACGACGTTGGTTCGTTAAAGGATACTGGTAACGTCATTCTAGTCATATCTTTCCCAATCATCGACTTCAAAATACCGAATAATCCGACCTTTGGGCGGTTATCTTCATCAAGAGCAAGTTTGCTTCTTGGAGGGTTTTCGTAGCCTAGGAAAGATCCTTCTTCTTGGAGTTTAGAGTTTATAGAGGATTGAACGGCATTGAGTTTGGGTTGTGTTTCCAGAGGAGTCTTTGTGGGATAAGTATCCTTGTTCTTTTCTTGGGGATAAGTTACCAGAGGAGTCTCTAGAGTGGCGACCGTGGGTTTTTCAACTTTGGCTACAGGTTCAGTTACAAGTTCGTCAAAATCTGGAGGAGCTTCATCCTTAGCCTCTCTATGAGAATATCTTGGAGGTTCAGCGATTTCTTTCGAAGCCTCTTCATCAAACTTCGCCTCTTCATCAAACTTCGCCTCTTCATCAAACTTCGCCTCTTCTTCATTTAACTTCGCCCCCTCTTCCTCATACATCGCCTCTTCTTCTTCAAACTCATCTGCATCAAAGAATTCCTCCTCATCAGAATCATTCAAAATCTCATCAAGGAAAGTATCCGTGGATTTAGCTGTAACAAGCTCACCCAGGGGAACTATTTCTGGACTAGATGGACCTATAGGCAAGGATTCATCCACAGGAGCATTCTGGCCCGACTTGCTGCTCAAGAACTTCTTCAATTGCTTCTTCTTACCTTCAAACTCTACAAGTTTCGCCTCACGTTGGCCAATTTCATCTTCCAATTGTCTGATGGAATTCTCCCAGAGCTTGTTTACTTCAAACTGGCGATCCAACTTCTTTGCAAGCTTTTCGTCATTTGTCTGCACCAAATTAGTGTACTTGAGCACTAAGTCTTGAATCACTGATAAGGTACTGATCCCTACCAGACATATCTCGAGTTCCTTTGCGGATTTGTCTTGGGAATCCTTCACAACTTGGTTGAACAAGTCAATCAATGACAAAATCTCGACGTCTAACGATCTTTTAACCGTTGAAACTTCGTCTGTGTTGGTTTTATCGCTGCTTTCGCCTGTTGAGTCGTCAGATTCATAGTCATCGTCCAAATCATAATCGTTATCTAAATCAGTTTCTTGGCTGAAACTAAAGGAGTCGTCGTTAGACTTGTCAAAACCAAGCGACTTCTCCTTGATCTGAGACAAGTTCGTTGAGTTATGTTGTTTTGAGAACGTTGATGATCTTGAAAGAGTGTTGGGGTTGTCTTCAAAATCACTCTGAGAGTTCAAAGAAGCAGTACTTGTGTTTCGTTTGTGCTTCCTACGTCCTGGAATGTGTAGATGGTGTTTCTTATACTCATCATTAGATTCAGACGAAGTTTTAGGCTCAGCAGGCTTAGAATCATCTATATTCTTAGTCTTATTCTTGGATTCTTCTCTGCTCTCGGTCCCCTTTCTTTTGATACTATCCTTAGCCAAGGTGATTGCATTCTGCAATGTCCACACCCATCTGTTTGTTTCAATAGAATGGTTGGCCTTTAAATGCCATCTCATTCCGTTCTTGCCAATGATTTCAAACTTCAACTTTTCTGACGAGTCCAAGTGTAAGTTGGCAAATCCCAAGTTCAATGATCCTCTACAGGCATTGTTTGTGTCGTCCTGGTTGGTATAGTAACTAAAGATTCCATTTTGATCGAGAACAAAGTACCGTAATTTATATCCCTGGGCAAAATTGGTCCATTTACGTAAATATCCCTTGTAGGTGGGAATACTTCCGGATTTTATGGCGTTTGAAGTGTTAACAACGGGATCCATGATATTCTGGTCCTTCGACGCAAGTTTCAACAACTTCTTCAAAGGATCGTTCTTGCCCTGAATCAAATCGATTGGCAATTTTCCTCTCTTGTCACGTTTGAACGGGTCACCTCCATGTTTCAAGATCCAATCACACATTTCAAGGTCGTCCTTCTTGATGAATTCGTGGAGTACGGTGTTTCCCGTGGTTGGATCGGTTCCATTGATATCAAGCAATTCCGAAGCTCTGGCGTTGACGATCAATAACTTCTCCAAGTTCTTGAAGTCTCTGGTACTGAAGTACTTACGTAAGTTGATCGAGCTTGTCTCCACAAACTTAGCACGTTCAAATTGCATCAACTGAATAATATTAATATCCTTACAAAGCTCCACTGGCTGCTTCTTCTTGAGGTTAACAATAGTGTCGTTGATGCTTGGAAGCGAAAGAAGGTACTTAATGACTTCGATCCGAGACGACAACACGGTAAGATGCAACGGCGTATTTCCATCCTGGTCCTGGGAATTGATATCCAATCCAAACTTGCTCGAGTTGCTGACAAGATACTGGATAATTGATAACGGTGCTACCTGAACCGTGTAGTGTAAGATTGTTTCCTTCAACTGGATGATGTCGGTATTCTGGATTGTTGATTTAGTGGACGAAAGCTCGGAGATTATTGCTTCAACCTTGGCCACCTCGCCACTACGAAGAGCATCAAGAAGCTTTAATCGAAGAAGTGAAGCATTAAGTTGAGATGAAGACATTCTGAGATTAAATTATGGCTTTGGATTGGTTGATTTATAGGTGGTGTGTTGTAAATCAGTGGGGTATAAATCTGATAGATTATGGAGTAACTAGTTAGTAGGTAATGTGACTCAGTAATTTGTTAGATTAGTCTTGTCCTGGTTTATCTGGTAGTATTCTAGGCTGTCAATTTCTAGACTGTCGATTTCTAGGCTGTTGATCTCTAGATTTCTAATAGATTTCTAAGCTTAATTCCTCTATTTCTGATCTGGAGTCTGTTATTTGATGAGATTGTTTGATACAATTATTTGATTTGAAGTTATTATAATTGAACTTTACAAGATCTTGCTCGGTTTCTCTCACAAATCGTGCTCTTGTACTTTTAAAGTTGCTACTGGGGGTCAAATTGATTGTGGAAAAAGGAGAAGTTGGTCAACATTTACTCTATTAGGTCACGTGCGGGGTCACATGATATATTTTTGCGGTCGGAACTAGATATAGTAGGCCGGATCTCGTTTGACACATTATGGTCATCAGAGCAATAACCTCTCTTAACCGACATATCCTAGTTTTTAATGGCTGCAGGGGAAAGAAAATGTCTAGAAATTGATTTAGAGGCATAGCCCAGATATTATCAGGAGCGTTGACCGTTGACGTCACTTCGTGATAGCTTAGAAACTGAACGAAGTCGTCAGAATAAGTTAAAACTGATTAATTATAAACCAAGGTAAAATCTGAAGTATATTGTCACGTGATATATATAATAAGTCGAGTCGTAACTCATCTCATTCGTATAATATTTTCACGTGCATGGTCGTATTACAATTAACTGGTAGATCAAAGAGAGCAATTTGTGACTTAAACTCATTAATAAAGATTGCAAGATTAAGCAACTATTGATTGCTTACACATGAATTTCACGTCAACTAAAGATTACTCGAATTTCACATGGTTAAGCAAGTTCCTAAAGCAATGAAAGATCTTTGCACGTGAATATAGATGAGGTTTGATAGATGTTGGTTGACATTTGATAGACGTTTTCGCATAACTGTTGAAACGGCGATCTTGAAGTTGGTTCAAATATGAATTCGCACCCACTTCAAACTCTGGTAATGTTCTTAGTTAGTTGCAACCAAGTCAAAATGTCGCCCCCGCAACTTATCAATAGCTAAACCGAATCTCCAAACTCAAAACTCAAAACCGAGTCGAATCTCGCAAATATCCGAATCTCAAAATGTCGTCATCGGAACTAGAAGTAAAAATTACCCTTGAGAGATCCGTCACCCTCGGATTTAATTTCCGAATTGGCCAACCTCGAATATCCACTCATCTCCAACAATCGGTTCTCATACATCACGGCCCACCATTTCTACCATCACCAGATCACACAACGATCACTCTATACGAAAATACCAAAACCTCGGATCTTCACCACCATCGGATCTCACTCCATCGGATTTCATTGTCTAGTGTATCAGACTCACTTAGAAATACTCTATTACTCACATAGAAGTATTCCTCATCTCGAAGTGATTCCCCCAACCTAACCAGGTTACAAAGTGAAATTCCTGTCACTAAGCCTTGTAATATTCTCGCTACAGTGATCACTAATCTGTTCTAGTGCTCGCTACCCCAATAACTAGCGATGCCACCAACTAAAAGAGCCAAACTCGATCCAAATCATCTCAAACCCTCCCGAACCCTCTACATCAACAACCTAAACGACCAGCTCTCCAAGAGCGTGTTGAGACATAATTTATACATCATTTGCTCGACATATGGCGACGTAGTGGAAATCAACCTCAAATTACGAGGCCAGGCTCACGTTGTCTTCAGCTCAGTGATCAATGCCTCCGTTGCATTGAAGTGTTTGAATGGAGAGGACTTTTTTGGGAAACCTATGGGAGTCAAGTATTCTTGGAACGTTTCCAAGGTTGTGGAAACCCAAGCACTCACTGAGATCGAAACTGTGTGACCTCTGGAAGCTCTCGAGAGAACCACCACAGAGCTCCCTATAAAACCACTAGAAAACTCTCCCGAAAACTCTCCCCTCTGGTCGCTGAGCAGGATTTTAATGGACTTGAAGCTTTTAATGAACAGATTATCATCAGCGTAATTCTCACTAGCTCGATTGTTCACTAATTCCAGCTCTAAATCAACTCCACCAGTCATTCTACCCTTTAACCAGTACTCCCTAATGATACTTATGTACATGTATATTAATAATTGAAGTTCTCCGACTAGTAGACTTGTAGACCACTGTCATCGCCAATTCTCAAGAAACCTCACTAAGTTTAGAGACATGTTCTCGCGGCCAAATGTTCTAAATACCAGCTACTTGAGGTCACTTATGGCTATAGCACCCTTTAATCCATCCACTACACAGTCGGGTACTCCCACGCCTAAACCAAATGCCATGCCTCCTAACGAAATCTTTGGTTGGACCTCTAATAACTTGCCCATTTTGTCCTTGGTCTCGCCATACCCTACGTTATACTGAGGTATACACTTCTCATGGTAATTGTACGAGATCACAATATCGTTTTCTCCCATCTTCAACAGCTTTTCTGACATGGATGCTTCGTCTCGTATAATAAGGTTTGTGGAGGCATCCATTCCACAATGTTCTTGTAGAACTTTCTTTACAATCTTGAGATTCACAGATGCCGAGGGGGTCGACATGTCGTTATAATAATGTCCTCCCATCATCAACGTGATCTTATGGTACGGCTTTCCTTGGAGCTTGTTCGTCTCCGTGGAGAACAACGACGAGACGTGTTTTTCCACGTCTGAGTCATAGATAACTCCCAATAAGCAGTCTGGATTGCTAGAAATTTCATGTTTAGGCACTAAAAATCCAAACCCGTTTTTGCCTTGGGGTATCAACTTTCCAGAGGGTGAGTAAACATTGACGAGAAATATGTCAGCATACTTCACTGTGTCGAGAAGATTGGAGATATCCTGAGAGCCACGTAAAACTTTAGCAAGCTCGAATGCAGGGATAGTCGAATGGATGTGGTCGAATTTATACACACCCGTATCTAACACGATCTCCCCAGAAACGTCTACTGTCAGGAGAACTACATCTGTATGGATTTTCACCTTACCGGTACTTTTCAAGAACTTTGCAAGCTCTAATGGGAATTTTTGAAGACCACTGGCCAATTTCATCATGGGATACTTTTTGAGATCTTTTGAAAGGTCTGCAAAGTGTGCCTGGGGAGATATGGTCGCCTCGTAGTATTCAAGCTCGCTAGGGAGTTTCAAAGGAGCTCTCTTCGTAAAGACTTTGTTCATTACCGAACGAACGATAGAGCCTGACTCCTTTTCCATTTGTGGTAGCTGGGGAAGAATTGAATTGACACTAAGTTTAGCCACATCTCCAGCATAAACTCCATGGAGAATAGCACTAAGAACTTTGCTAGTCAAGATTTTATTACCAAACCTTCTGAGGAAGAACGATTCTATCGATTCATCAGTAGATTGAACTAATTTATCAGTAGATTTCACAGACTCATCACCAGACTCCACCTTATCTCCACGCTTCTTCACAAATGGTTCCTTTAGAATTCCCCAGAAAAACCTCATTTCCATCAAACCGCTCTCCGCTAGAAACCTACCAACAGAGAAGATGCCGTCAGGAACTTGAATCAATTTCTTGTCCTGGTTCAACAAGTACTTTTTGTTGGCGACAGAGGATTTCGACAACACCTGGACTTCGTTCTCCAACTTCAAATTCTTAAGCATATCCACAATCAAGAGCGTCCCACTACTGACTCCTCTGAGTGTTCGTGGCCCCTTCTCCATCACGATCTCTCCATTTGGTGTCGCTAGCCGTTGGGTCTTGATCCACCCACCTACTTCCAGCTTTCGCTCAAAAATTTCGATAGAAACGTCGGGACGCAACTTGTGGAGAAAGTAACTAAAGGAGAGCCCAGAGATCCCTGCTCCAAGGACTGCCACCTTTCCATTAATGGGCACGCTACGTAAACTCATGGTGAGCAAGAAAAGTTAGGTTGTAAATCGAGATTTATGTCGCGCGCTTTAAAACTCTAAATTGCAGCCACCATTTCTTTAGTAGAAGAGTAGCTACGGGACGCCAACTTCAGGGGGGTTGCGCAGACGAGTCGCTAAAGAATATAGCGGGTGACTCTAGTGCTCCCCAGTACCCTGGCGTTTTTTGGGCCGTTCTTTGGGCCGATTTTCATACTAATCTTGTCGTATAGGAAGCGTGGACTGACTACAAGATTACTTAATCACATACGAGATAGGTTGTCTATGGTGGCATAACGTAGAGGTAAAGTGGAGGCTATGTAGAGGAGATGGAAGTGATGGAATTACTGGTGGTTATAGGGTTAGAATTTCTCCACTGGATAGTCACCACTCTCAGCTGGAACTCAAGAATTGAAAGTGTATTAACGATAAATATGAATAAAGATGCCATAAACTAGGGATTAACGAACTACTACATAAAAATTGTATTGGAGACGAGCACTAAGTCATTGGCGTTCGAACAATTATTCAGATTGTTGGGTATTAGATGTCTGAACCAACATCCTAGTTGGACTTTCTGTATCAGACTAGTGAGACTTGCGAGACTAGTGAGACTTGCGAGACTGGTGAGACTCTTATCACCAAAGTAGCATATGATGATTCTCACTACTATAACAATGATTGGAGACCTGGTATCACGATTTATTAAGATTTCTGACACTTATCCTCTGGCTAATCTCAGTACTTGTTGATTCTCAGAAATTCTGGTGGCTTGGAAGTATACTGGTTGTCTCCAGCCGAAGTTAACAAATTTTCAGCCAGATACTCAGAGATATTACCGGGAAGATCTTTCTCACACTCTTCCTTGATAGGTAGTGTACTATTGGCCGTGGTGGGAGTCATCAAGTGTAGCAATGATGGTATATTAGTGGTGAACATCTTTTCTGTGTGTTGGAGCAATGGCAAACGTTTCGCCGAGTTTTCTGAAGCGTTTTGAGTGAAAATACTGACATCATCAACATCACAGCGCTGCTCGGCCTTTGAAATGAGAGATTCTTCATCGTTGAACGACATTTTCGAAATGTCAACTTCTTCTGAGGTCAAACCTGTGCTGAGAGATTTGCGTGTAGCCACATTCAATGTAGATACAGTTGATTCTACTTCCAGGTTGATATTCATAGAGAGTGGTTCTAAGAGGTTTTCATGAAATGTACTTGAACAAGGTGGCTCATTATTGGCATCGATGGAGTTTGTGGGTGTTGGTGATCCGTTCTCCGCTGAGTCTTGAATTTGTTGAGAATATTGGGAACTTAACGAATGATTTGAGTCAAGAGTGGTATCAAGAGGATCGATGTTAAGAGATCTCGAGGCATTCAACATTACCGATGATGCTATACCAGGGGGGTTAGGATTGATAACAGTACTTGGATCAACCTCCAGGTCCAATAGACATCCATCAGTTAAGATACCTCCATCAGTTAATAGACCACCATCACTTAATAGACCTCCAACACTTAACAGCACTCCTTCACACAGTACTCCTTCCGATCCCATTAGGGCACTATCTGCCTCTATGTCTCCAGATGCAGTCAGGTACTTCTGGCTATGATCCCTCTCATTGTTATCTCCTCTCGGATCAGTCTTTGCAAAGGAACTCACCAACGATGATCTGAGCCTCGATTGTCTTCGATTTCCATGAGGACTTGCTTCGTTAACAACCTGATCGATTTGTTCAAATCCAACAGGAGAATCATAAGCTGGGAACGATGACGGAGAACTGTTACCTGGTTCATAAGCCGGTGCTGGTTCTCGTGGTAGATAAGCAGGGTTGAAAATACTATGGCCAAGAGGTGGTCCAGAAACTCCGCTTATTGAAGGTATCCTGCTTAATGGGTCCTCGGCAATAGAGACAGACCTTGTAATCGGTGAAGACAATGGCGAGGTGGCCTCTTCAAACGAAGGCAACTGTTCACCAGTTTCTTCACCCAATGGCTTGATTTCAATCCCATTTCTCATTACTTTACTTGGTCCACCAGTTCGTACCCCATCGATTTCATCGTACTCAGGAAGCTGAACAGACTCTTCATTACATTTTGCACTCACTAAAATCAAAGGAGTATCAACTACAACCTCGTAGTGGTGCATCTTGAAGTCGTCTTTCGGATCTGGTTTTGAGATCCTGAAGCAAACCTGGAGTCGATGGTTTACTTGAATATGTCTGAAGTTTGAATCTGGTGCAAGGGCTTTAATAACACTTGTGTATCCCATTTGAATGTTTTCAGTTGGTTGGAGTGTAGACTGGTGGTCATCTGACATATAATTCGAGAGATCTGGAGTCAAGACATCCATGAAAGATGAATCATTCTCAAAATTGACACTACTCCCATGCAACAAGTTGGTCTCAAGGGCCCCTATAATGGGCGATGAAGGATTAAATGGTACAGGTGATTCTGATATCGATCCTTTTCTATTTCCATCGGACAAACCTTCTTTCATTTCCACAATGGACGCTCTTCTGGACGTTGGGTTTGAAGGGAGAGTCATGAGTTCGTCATCAGGAGCCATCTTGTCTGACTTCGTAGTGAGGAACGGCAAAGCAATATTGATATCCAAAGGAGACGCAATCATTGTGTCATTCTCATCCTTTTCCAGTTCATAACACACAAATAGAAGGTTATTGTCAGGACACTTTATTACCTCTTCTTTATACGGATCTTGCAATGACGAAGATCCTGTCTTTGCCTTAGTCTTGAGTTCACATAAAGTCACAACCCTTTCACGGGGCTTGTTATCAGGAAGAAGTGGACGAAGATAGTACGGATCTTCGCTGTCATATTCGTATTCACGCGACAAGTTTTTGGAGACATATGTGATACGTTCAAGAATATTAAACTTGATACGTTTGATGACCACGTCCTTGACTAGCGGGACGAGCTTAACATTTATGACATGTTCGCTACCAAGCGATACATACTTCTTGGGGAAAATGATGATGTAGTGTATAGCGTTGTTCCACACACGATTGACATAGATCGGCTTATCTGCAATCGAGTTTGCAATCGATGGCGGCGTTCTAACCATAGGAAGGTTGAAAGTTCCACTCACCTTAACTTTGCGATTGAATTTATCACCGTTCTTAGTGAAACTGACTCCCAAAATATGGTTTAGCGAACCGTTAATGGAGGTTATGGTCGGAGGGATATGTTCAGGAAGGAGGATTGGAAGGAGGAAGACATAAAGTCCAGCTTTAAAAACCTCAGAAGAAGTGTTCAGACTATTAGTATGAGATCCCGGACTAGAGTGAGTCGACACGTTTGTTACAATATCAATATCGCTGGGACTTTTGGCACCATTAGCCAAATCTCGAATATTCAAGAGTTTATAATCACGGGTCCTTTTAGCCAAATCATCAGGAGAAACTTTCTTGAATTTGACGTCGTTGGAATTGGTGGCATTTACGTAGAAATCGGCTTCGTTAAGAGACGTAAACCACTCCATATGCCCAATTCTGAACAGTTCTTTGTGGCAACTTTTGTTGAATGCATCGCTTGTTGGCCATAGAAGGTTTGTGATTGACTGGAATTGAAATTTGACATCCTTAACACCCAATGTGTCCTTGTTGAGGTCGATTATAACTGCAAAAGTGTGGGGGATGGGGGTATCAGAATCTATCTTTGTACACAAATAATTGGGGGAGTTGAAGGAGAGAAGTTTGGAACGGAGACCGGGGTTTCCGAGGCCATCAAGACCATCGCCAGATTCCTCGGCCCTTGAGTTGTGGAGTGGATCGAACAAATCTGATTCAACTTCGTCTATCGGAGTTTGTGATCCGCCGGTACCTGTGTCTTCTTGACCAGTGGAATATCCCGGCGTGCTAGGAATACTTGTAGACTCACCACTATCAGATCCTTCGGATCCTCTGGTATCGTTTCTTTCGTGAAGTTCGCTTCCCGTCCTTACTACTTCAGCGGACCGGTGGTTTTCAGCGATACCTCCTCCATTCTCAACATCCTCATAAGTGAAACTGGCACTACTCGCCGGTGCCAAATATATACAGTCGTTAGCATTTGCAACATAAATCTTTGTTGATTTCGATACAGACCCGTTGAACGAATTATTGGTGGTTTTTAAGGGAATCGGATTCTGAAGGCCTAGTTCCTCGAGAATATGGACGATTTTCTTCAGCACAACTTGTGCTGTTTCGTATTTTATGAGCTCCTTGGTTTGCTTTTTGTTCACTGGTGCTTTCTGTGACGGTTGGTTCGTACTACAGGACCGAGACCTTGACCGAGACCGAGACGTATGCATTAATGATAGCGACTGGGCACGTAGCCTACTGGCGGGGGAAGTTGTTCCATGTAAGCCAGTAGGGGTGGGCTGTATAGTGACGACACCATTTGCACCAGTCAAAAAAGGGCCTAGAGTCTGGGGTTCTGAAGTGGTTGTTCCATTAGTGCCTGATCCAAAGCTCACCTGTTGGTCGTCAGATATAATTATTTTCGGATTAGAGTCTCTTCCGTCAGACTGAGCCGGATCCAAAAGCGACGGTTCCGAAGCTCTTCGGCCAACTCTATTCTTTAGCTTATCTAGACTGAATGACCGATAATGCATGGTTGGTAAAGAGTGGTGGTGGAAGAAGGCTGGAGGTTATAGAATTAAGATCGGGGAAAATGGAAAGTAGTGCAACAGACCACCAGGATGTCGCAGAAATGTCGTTCGAGTATTATAAAGGAGATAGTAACTCCAACCAATTTGTGTGCTTGCTGTCATTATATATTATATGAAAAGAAATCGACAATCACAAATCTATTGAAGTGGGGGATACCACTCTAAGACCGTTGAGCTTGAGTTTACCTACTTTACACTGAAGAATATCTCATTACAATAGTAGCGACATTTTTTGCAACAATACAGTCTAACTGGTGCCGATGACACCGAGAGGTTAATAAAAGGCACAGTCAAAACGGCGCTTTCAACGATAGAATAATAATGATAGAACTCGTGATATCGTATACCGACATTTGTTCTACTTCTAAGCCTTGTGATAAGCGCGACACATTGTGACACATCTCCACTGACAATACGAGATACAGCCCGATTGCGAGAAAATCCACATTAAAGCCCCATGACGCAGTGAAGTCGAAAATCTAGACTATGTCGTGTCCAGCTGGCCATTTTTATATGCTCTTTATCTGCTATTGTTGGTCAACAACCCTACAGTGGTTTTGAGGCCTCGCGACATTTTGCTATCTTATCTCACACATTGCGACATCATTGCGAAATACGAAATTACAGCAATTACAACACTTCTTTGGTGGGCATTATCATTAACTTGGCTATTATTCTTAGACGAGGGAACACCATCCTTAATTACTGATTAGTAGGGGATTTTCAGAAAAAAATGACAGATCGTAACCGCAGTATTGGGGTCAAGAAATTTGCAGTTTTGGAAGATAAAGTGGGGCACGAACATACAAGTGCTACCAACGGAATAAGTCAATACGGGCTAACCATCATCAAGTCCGTATATAAGATGCTAGAGATGTCTAGAGTGAATATGTGTTATATAGATAATCTTGCGGAGTCTAAAAAGGTTTAGCCGGATATCTGTATATTCCCAGACCAGTTAATGAAGGCTAGTTTAAAAAATAATCTCTTCAGTCCCCAGACATTTTCATCTCCAGCCTAGACCCCAGACATTTGTCATCTGTACAAATTACAAATTTGAGACACTTTGTGTAAATTTCTCAGACTCAAATTACCTCAAAAAATGACCATTTCGTGACATCACAAACGACAGAAAAATAGAAAGCTGATCAGGTGACTAAACGCTTTATCATTTCACGTCACCTGACGAATACCACATGGGCAAACTCATAAAAGTATAAGTGGACAATTAACCAAGCAATATAGCTGGCTAGCAATCATAGCAGAACACTTTATTTGAATAAACATCTTTAGTGCAATAGTTAATTTTGATTAGACTTTTGGTGATGGAACAAGGCAGCTAGGTACCTTATAATGAGATAGGCGAGATGTAAAGATATGCGCGACATTCAGTGATATCCCCAATTTTGCGACATCCCCAATTCCGCGACATCCCCAATTCTGCGACATCCCCAATTTTGCAACCAAAATAATTCACCATAGAGCGAAGCGAGTAACGGTCTCTCGAGCTCTATTAAACTTCTTATGTAACTTTGTGGCTAATTATATAAATTCACGGAAGTGATAAGAATATGAATTGTTGGAACTAAGAAGAATAATTTGTTAATGTATTGAAATGAGAAGAATACGATTTGTTGATGTATGGGAATTAATATATGTGATGGGGATCTTTTTAATCTAGAGAGAGAAGGAGGATTGTCCATCTCAAACTGACGAAGAAGTAGACCCACTTCAAGGAAATTTGATCAAGATAAAATTCTTCAACCACTGAGAATCCCCAATTTCTCTTACTCAGTTCAACAATGTCGCAAATAGTTTAGCTTTACCAATAAGCAAAGTTAGTCATTACATCAGACTATAACTGGCTACAATACACTAGCACCAAGAAGTTCTTGAAGGGAGTTTCTGTACCATTTGAGAAACACTTCTCCAGTTTGGAGTTTCCATCAATTCTAGCGGCGTTACAAGGCTATACCATTTAGCTAGTAGTGCCTTTAATATATGAATTGGCATATATTATTCGAACCTATTTTGACCTAGCTATATTATCGTTGTTGATACTCATATATGTTTCTATTATCTTCCATGATATTCAATATTTATATTATCTAATGATAATTTTCAACTTATTGAGCTGAGATAGAAAACTAACAATTCATCATTGATATGAAAAGTATAAACCAATCTTTCTATGTAGATATTTCATATTAAATCGTATTATTGATAAATTATAGGTAATTCTTAAACCAGCATTGTATTTTTTGGTTTATTCTTCTTAGGAACATTAATTATTACTATATTTATTTATATTGGATTAGAAACGTTAATAATTTATTTACTCTCATTGCCGAAACTAATGGGATTTCTATAATTCTAGGGAAATGTCGTCGGAAAGGGACGAGATGAGGCTGGTGGTTAAAATTCAAATGCGTCCACAATAATGAATACAAGAACACTGGAGAAGAGATAACTATGTTAGAGATAACTATGTTAGATATAATCACCAATTAATATCCAGCGATGATTATTATGTAGATTAGTAGAATTTTAGCAAAATCACCTATTATTATCCAGAGACTGAATAATTCTGTCACCAAAATCACCTTTTCTTATTCATCGAGTCCAGTTAGCGTACCTCCAGAACACTTAATGAGGTTTGTTAATTGAACTTAGCTAAGGTTGATTGGGTAACAATACCACAACGAGGATTGAGCTCGTATAACTACTATGATGTAGTACTATCATAACAATAGATCATATGGTTTATTCTTTATTAATACTTTATCTTATGAAATAATTACGTTCCTTGGTGGTATTAGTAGTTCTAGTAGGATTTAGGATACGATTATTCACCACCACTTCGGTTATTGGCACCTAATACGCTCAATATATGTCCACTTTATCTTTGTCGAAGAATTCTAGAAGTTATCTCCTCTCTATCTTCATCATTAATTACTCTACTTCATCATCATGTTCTAGCTTTTTCAACAAAATATCACCGTATCCTTTCGCCTTCAACTCACCGACATCCAAATCAAACAAAGATATCGCCGGACTATCTCTAGAAACCTTGCAATATTCTGCTGGCAACTTTGGCGACTCGACCCATGGAGATAAGTCTCCCAGGTTCAATACCTTGAACTTGTCAAGAGTCTTTTGACTAATTATTCCGATCTTTGCAAAGAATCCAAATACCCAACTCATAAGTGTAGGCACATTTATAAAGAACTTGGTGGAAAGAAGTTCCGGATAATTATCTGTAAAGATGGAAATGATCTCTTTGGTGGCAGCCTTCATTCCAGGGTCCATTCTCAACATCGAGACATTTTTATAGTCGTGGACCTGGCCGAGTTTATGGTTGGCAGGGTCGGTGAATGTAATGAGCTGAAGTGCACGCTCCATAAGGCCTATACGCCAACGGAGAAAAGGAGATCCAGGAAGAGAATCAAATTCCAGAACTGGGGTTTTTGCAGCCACCTTCTCATCACTAGCCCCATCTCCGTACCTCTCAAACAATTTCTTGGGACTCTTTACGTTTCCATACAAATTCCAAGTAATTACTTTCAAATTGTCGTGCTCGTTTGGTTCATTAGTGATGACCCCTAACTTTTTCAACTCCTCGTCTACAGGTTCAAGAAACGCCGCTGAGAGAGGACGGAACTTGTTCCGCCAATTCAAAGAGTTCACAATCTTTTCCACGGTGATATCGACATCGTACTCGTTGGCAATCAAAAATTTGAGGAGGATTTCATCACGCACAGCGACGTCTACGTGTTCAGCGTCATCAGTATTGATACGGAACCCGAAGATCTCGTCATAGTCAGAATTGTCCAACGAGGAGAGAATGTCAGGAATTTTACCGACAACCTTGGCGAGTTTGTCCGCTTGCTCTGTGGTAAGTTTGATGGTGGCAATTGAAGACATATGGAGCTGATGTAGAAGAGTAGACGATGTAAATCGTATTGTAAATTTAGTAGTGAAATCTGGAAACGTTGACTGCAGGAACGATATCTCCGATCTCGGGCCATAATTTAGCAGCGCTACCAAATCGTAGAATACGACCCGGCCAACTTCGCTTTGCAAAGTATGATGAAAGCCTCTTACGCGGTGCTACAAGTTGTGGCTGAACGATTGTTTATAGAGAGAAATGATTTGAATTATTAGCGAAGGTTTCAGTGAATTTAAGTTCAATTCTGTCTAAATCCTATCTAAATCGCGTCCACAACAACCTGCTCCTTTTAGTTACTTATGAAATTAAACATGATTTGAATAGAGCTGATGAGCAGCCGAAGTGGGTGTTCTATAGAGATTCCCGTTATCTTTCGAATTAGATGATACGAGACAAATTCATCACATGCCAAACAATTTAACATCCTCGTAATTGTTCTGTCAAACTAGAACCGGTGAAGAAGTCAGACTATTTGAGGAGCAGCTCAACTATTTTAGAGGTAGCTCACCTATTTTGGAAGTGACAACTATCTCTAAGTTTAAGCCTTTAATATCACAAGATACTTCCTAATTATTGTTGCAGGAACATTGCAAAGAGTCGAATTTTACAATGTGTCATTGGCCGCTAAGTAACAGTGGCTGAATTGACTATACGCCAAATTTTTGAGCTCTCTATTGGTCTAAATTCTTCAGTTTCACTCATCACTGTCTCTATCAACTGCGGGATGTTCTTAACTAAATTGATGTGACTCGACATTATCCTCAGAAACAAGTTGCGACCCTAACCACTACTCTGATATATACTACCATCTCGTATTTGTCAGTCCGTATATTTTTCAGTCCAGGTATAATAATTTTGCTTCTGTGGTTCTGCAATGTCAATTTTTGTACAGCAACTTCAATTTCCGCTTCCATAATTTGCACCCAAAATTTTGTGTTTGTGGATCTTGTGCGAAACTATAAATTTTGCACCCAAATTCTCACTTCAATTTCCTTTTACTTATTACAAACAACCGTATATCAATCCTTCAAGCATTGGTATATATTAACGTCAATAACGTTAGAACTCTCGAATTTATTAATTCGAAGCATCCCCAAGATGCCCCAATTTTTTGATGAAACTAAGGAACGTCTTATCCTGAAGGCTGAAGACGTTTCCAAAACCTTGGTTTATGAAGCCACCCATTTCAGGAGCTCGGCTAAACGAAGATGGAGAAGTGCTAATGCCAAGAAGCGCAGATTTAAGAGGAAATTGATGGAGCTACTCAGAATCGCTGACAGGGGTGATCCAGAGTACAACAATATTCTTTATAAAAGCGCCGAAGATCTTCAAGCTATTGCATACGGTCGCATGCAAGATTTGCGTTGCGGTTTCCCTCCCCTTTATCCAGATGAAATCTATGCCAATCCAAACGCCATCCGTTCCCCATTCACCCAATATCCCCCTAGTTCCCTTACAACCCCCGAGTCCATTTTCAACAGATTATACTGTGGAGAACCTTGTCCAAGCCATCCTCCAAATATGATGTATTCCCCATCTGGAAACTGGTTATTCAACCCTTATATGAAGAATTTTAGACAGGAATTGGTTTGTCCAAAACCAATAGCCAAACACCAGAAATCAGAATCTCATAAACCAAAAAAATACCAGAATTCAGATTCTCGTCAACCAAAAGCCAAACCTAACAATGCGGTTTATGATAACAGACAGAGACCCAAACCCTCTGCTCAGGATTTAACTAGTTACTATAAACCAAAACCGACGCCAATTGATTCAGTTAGTGGTCATAAATCAAAATCTATGTCATCTATTGAATCTTCAGCAAAACGCTCTTTTGAATCATTTAAGTCGGTAGTCACAGCAGAAACTGATGCTACTCAGGTATCCTCTAAAACTGGATCCAAAAAAGAGAATTTTAATGTTGCCGCCGCTAAATTGGACTCCCAAATTGAAATTTCAAAAGAACCTGTCAAGAAGGATGCTGCTAAAGTCGATAACATCAATAACAATCCAGCTGTTGTTGGAACAGTCCCTAAAGTTGAAATTCCTAGTGAAGCAGTCATAGAAACAGCTCTTAAAAAAGCTCCCAAAGAGGTACATCAAAAAGCTACTAAGGTTGGAGCTACAAAATTCGAAGCTGGTAAAGCTGCCTCTTCTAGTAAAGGATCCAAGATTGCTGATTCCAGGCTTATTATCGCGGACAAAACTGCCATTTTAGAGGCCAAATTGGTTCGAGAAAATGACAGATACACAAAAGGATCGAAACTAGAAATCAGAGTTGATGTAGCCAAAGAGATTGCCAATGCTGAACGAAATAGCAAAGTCGCTGAGATTAGGCCGGTGCCCAAAGTTGAAAGAAACGATTCTCAGAACTATACAGATTTAGTTCAGGAAATTAGCATGATGATCGTTCAAGGGGCTGATGAATATGTCCTTTCTAGGAGTGAATGTCTAAAGGCAAATACTAAGAATACTCCAAATGATATCGAGAAGACAATTCCTGAACCAACAAACGATTTAAGTTCTAAACAATTAGACGCCAAAACGCAAAGGTTTAACAATCATCGTGCAAAGTATTTCGCTGACAGAGAGAGAAAGATTGTAAATCATAAGAAGCGTGGCTATGCTCCCGGCTCCTTGTTTAGGATTTCACACGGAAAATATCTTCGTGATGTCTACGAACGACAGATGGAAATAATTGGTCTTGACAGTTCGGTTAAGGATTTTCTTGCTAATAAGTTGCAGGAAGAACTTAAAACTGCTCAGATTATTGAACGTGAGTTAACTAAATCCGAAATGGAAGGACTTCTTGAAAAAATAGTACTCGGCAAAAATGAATTCAATGAAGGAGTTCATCCTCAAGTGATCAAGGATGATGGTAGCCGGATTTTATTCAGATCTCCCTTGGCTTCTCTTTATTATAATAACAGAGAATATCAAGAGTTTGATCAGTGGTTGTGTTTCCAGATTGAAGAGTCTAAGTTACTTACCTCTTAAGTTTTGGTGGTTTCTGAAGTGATTGTTGGTGAAGAATAAAAAAACACACAAAACGAAAAACAAGAAGCTATAAATGTGAAATGAAAGGTCCACAATCCCTCTCTCTTTCTCTTCTTTCTTTTATCTCTCACCCCTTTCCTCTCTAAATCACTCCTGTGGTGGTTTTGATGTTGGCGAAGGTTTAGATTTTGGCTGCAAATTTTTGGTGATTTTGGTTTTCGTTGGCTTGTCAGTTCTTTAAACTAACATTGCTCTTTGGAATAAGGACTCTCGTCCTCCCGGCTGTCATTAGGGTGGACGCACTCTTTTTGATAGAAGGTGGCAACAGAACTACAAGTCATGATTATCAAAAATATTAGAAAAATTGTGGAAAAAATCGAAAAGTTGATATGAATAAACATGCAACAAACAACTGGTTTCGAATTAACATTGACTCAGTCAAAAACAAATAGTATAGTAGTGTAATCAAAGTTCCACAATATTTGTTCTTCATTTCTTTATTTCTTTATTTCTTTATTTCTTTATTTCTTGCTGATTTTGGTGATTCTGGTGATTTTGGGAGGCATGGTTGAATTTTCTTGGTGGTGTTAGTTGGTCGGTTTGAAATCGAACATTGGTTCTTTTAGCTTTGCTCCTAGGAATAAGGACTAACTCAGTCCTCCCTTTTTGTCAGTTGCCGTGGATTAACACGCTTCTGTTATCAAGGTAGCAACAAAGAAACAAGTGGTTGATATTGAGTTCAGTTGAGAGTTGACGAAAACCACTAATCGATTCCAGTGTGACTATTGTTATAGCACTCTGAACTATAGACGTACTCCGGTTTAGTTCTTTTGTATAGCGAAACATTTTCTAAATCTCCACTAATATTAAATACTGAACGAAGAAAAGTATCTGCTCATTGTTAAACTCTTTCAATTCAAATATACTTCGCTAAGTATTTGCATTAACGCAGTATCAATAAATTAGCATCTTCAACAGCATTTATATACCTTCGATAATGTGTATGTGTAGTGATGCTTAAATAATGCCTTCCTATATCCCCATTTGATGTAAACTATACAAAATAAATTTGACAAATTCATGAAGATTCGTTTATCTTGGGTCAAATTCGGAGACAAAGTCTAGCTTATCTTGTTACAAAAGTAAATGAAAAAAGGAGCTACTAGCAAAGGCAAGGCATTCTTTGCTTAGAGTACATGCTCCGATTATGACCAACTAGGATGATTTTCAAAGGAAAGTTGTACAGAATCAGTTTTCATATTCATCAAATCTCGATTTCGCAGTCAACAAAAACAAAAAAAATGCCTTCAGCCAGAGTCGAACTGACGATCTCCTCATTACTAGTGAGGTGCCTTACCAACTTGGCCATAAAGGCATATGTTGAAGTTCGTATCTACATATAACGATATGAAAAATTAGCAAGAAACTAATTATTACATGGAATTTGTACTTACCATCTATTCCAGTTCTAAGGCAAGTTTTCGCTAATACCTACCTATGATATAATCTTTTTTATTCTCTGTAATACAAATTATTATTTAGAATACAAACGTTTGTGATTGGTAACAAGTTCATGTTAGGAGCTACCCAATATCTTTGTAGGGGTAGGTGATGATCTTCCATTGCGTTGTTTTGCAACAATACTATCTCTTCAGTCCTATTTTGAGTTATGCTAATCCTTCTATTAGTAATTATATCTTTTTTACCTCTAATAATTAAACCATTTCTCGAAATTGCGGACTAATATATTTCCAGATGAATTGCAACGTTCATACAAACAGCGAGTTCTTGGTATGTTATGAGTGTGGTTTAGACTACTCCAACTACGCTAGAGTTATGGGAAGCTATTCGATACAATTTTACACCTCTGTTAGTAAATGAAGTTCAATATAGGTATAATTGTTCTTGGAGTTTTGATAAAGCATACTTTTTGTATGAATAAACTATCGAACAAGATATTTTATAACATTCAATCATGGATTAAGTGGTATCTCTGTTATGAAACGATCTGATGATTATAACTGTCGAAATTGCAAAAATAAACTGCGCGAACCGGGAATCGAACCCGGGGCCCAGCCATGGGAAGACTGGATTTTACCACTAAACCATTCGCGCCGTTTATGAACGAACTAGCTCTGGAAGACACTGTTCAAGTAGTACTATGAACATCATGAAGTTGAATATTTATAATAGAGCTTTGATTGAATACTCAGTTTCTATGAAAGTTTAAATTAATAGAAGACTTTCTTGTGCGTTTATGATTCAAATTTCTACGTGATGTTGCGTGGGCGTAATTTCGGCTGAGTTACTTTGTTGCAGTTCTTATTTTCAATGGTTCTTTGACTTCTCTTCCAAAAATGTATCTTTCATTAAACTTTTTGTGCCCGAAATTGGCCAGTATAAATTCCTAACCAATATTTATGAAGCCTACTGGATAAGTGACTCTACTAAGAGCATAGAGGAACTGACTTATTTCTAATGAAATCTAATTTTAAGTTCTTGTTGAACACAGAAAATATAAAAAATGGGAAAGAATGGTATAAAAGATAAAAAGTTGATGATAGTCGGTCTAGGAACCAATTTTGAGGACAGGGAACAGTATCAATCTAATTCCATAGGTACATCTCACCAACTAATTCACTTTGTTGGTTAGCTTAAGCAATTCCCAAATCTTTTCTTCCAAAGTCTGGGGTTCCACCTAAAGTACCATAAATATCACCAGCGTAATTTTCAGCCTTGTAGGTTTCTCCACTGGCATAAACATCATCCCAGTTTTCCAAAATATCTCTCAACAATGGTGTTCCTGCGTTGACCAAGTTAGCAAGAGATGGGAGGAAACCGCCTTGGGAAGATTTGGTGAAGAATCCGACAGTGTCGTTAGCCATCAGAGGAGGAGGTCTTGCGAGATTAGAGATGGTTCTCATGACAACAATTCTATTGAAATCAACCAAACCGTATTTATCAGCTCTGGTGAATGCTTCTAAGGAAGCATTGTCTTCCTGAGCAGTGGCACAGTAAGTGGCACTTCCGTTAGTCATTAAATTGGCAAAACTACTGAAGTAGTCACCTAAAACATTACCAATAAAGAAATTATCCGAGGTAAGCCCGTCACATTTGACAACAGCTGGGTTTGCTTTGGCAGCATCGAATTCATATAAGGCTCTGAACTTGGAAGCAGTTTCAGTACCGTTGTCCAATTCAACAGTCGAGGCCAATTCAAACGCTCTGTCTCTCAATTTCTCGTTGACTTCGAAAACTTCAGTTCCATACACGTTTGCTGGATATTTGTCTCGTCCATCAGTACCATAGGCAAAGTAACCAGAGGTCCATTCGGGGTTGGTGGATTCATAGTCTTGGTAAGCAATTTGATATTCCAAACCAACTTGGATGGCATATTTGATGAAAGTGACACCTCCGGTGGTAACATATTGAGGCTCAACACCAGCAATACCAGCAATCAAGAAATAGGTTTTGGAGAGGTCGAACAATGGAGACAAAGTCAATGAAGAAACGGACGCGGCAGCATTGATTTCACCTTCACCAGTAGTCATTTGACAGATGGTGTAGTTGGTAGTACAGTGGATAGTTGGATAGATAGGTGACAATCCTGGGATGGTATGTTGTGAACAAAATCCATGGCCTTCAACCAAGGGTCTCTTTCGTAGATGAACATAGAGATGATGAAAGCCTTAGGTTGGTAAACCGCAAATGGCTTGCCATACGAAGTTTGGAAGTCATTGTTGGTGGTCGCGGAGATTTCCAGCTCGGTATGTTCGTTACGTTTTTCAACAGGATGAGCCCGTCCAAGTGATAAAAGAGTTGCAAAAACTTAAGTAGAAAATCTCATGGTAATAGTGACTATGAAAAATCCAGAATCAACAGGATCTCATCCCTTTACATAGTGTCGGTTTCGCTTATGAACGAGATTAGAAGGCTCTCGAATGGACTAATCTCGCAATAATAGTTCCTGATGTGAATTAATTAATACTTAAGTTTCATCCTCCCGATCGGAGGAGATATCGGACTTGGCAAAAATTTCTTATCAAGGATTTGGAATTTCAATTGCGATGTTGAGACAGTTCTCAACTGTGGCGGACCTACCACCATGTAAGCTAGACACATTCAGCAACATATTTGGCAGGGGTACTATGACTTGACGTCCGAGCAAATGATCTTGACTGGTGTGATTCGCGTAAGTTCCAAAACCTCTGCGCCGCACCCGTTATCTGAAATATTGCGTTCGAGAATTGGCCAACCCTAAGGCAAGATTTATGGGTTCGCATGCTGAAAGCCACGAGAATTAGATCAAGAACAATACAAATAGAGGTTATGAGTTAATTTCAAATAAGAATTATGAGTCTGATTTATTGGGAGAATTATCATCCTAATTTGTTCCGTCGGAACAGAGGAAAAATTGTAGTTACTTGCATCACTCCCCACTAACCAAAAAATAGATAAGCCATTTCATCGTTGATATACGGTATATTGTCGTGTGCCTGTAGTTGAAAATAAAGAATATTAGGAGGTGGTGAATATGTGGAAAATATAACTCTGCAATATGAAAAGGTGGAAGGTTTTTAGTATACGAGATTCTGTTAGATTATTTTACGACATCTGGTTTGATGGAGTATTCCCGCCAAGTATCGTTAATTTCACAAGAGCATTGTAAAATACTGGGGGTAAATATAAGTTATAGTATAGAATCATCATCGAATATAGTCTTCAGATCATCGAATATAGTCTTCAGATCATCGAATATAACTAAAATAAAGCTTTAATATGAATATGAATATATAAGCATCTATATTATAGATTAAAGATGGTATAAATATAGCTAAAGCGAATAATGATGGTAAGAATATAACTCAACACATATTAATTAATATATATATATCTTACTCTTGGTAAAGTAGCTCTTACTCATATATAAGTAAAAGAAATATATTAGCTTTTATACCTAATACAATAACTGTGAGCCCACAATTGCGATTCCAATACTATTTAGACTGTATAGTAATTGTTAAATATCTGAGGTTTGTAATAAAATGGTGTAATGAAGATGGGGTAATTTCATAATTTTGGGTGCAAAATTCCATTAATTTCTACCAGAGAAAGTGTATGCAGCTTTTAACACAGCACCTGTCCAGAATATTTCTTATTAAATATCAACAGATATCTAAGTAAGTACTATTATAGTTTGTATTTTTGTGGCTCTAACATAATTGTTTCAAGACAATATAAAAAGAGACTCTCACTGGTCTTCATCGAAATGGAGGCTGTTGCAATACACTTATTGACTCCGGAGACTTCCGCAACAAGAAATGAGTAGCATTCTATTTAGGATGACATAGAGATCGCCGTAGGAAATCTTGGAATCGAGTACTGAAACCAAATGAAAGTATCTAAGATAATATTAGGATCTGGGGATTCGGGAGGTTAAGTACGACACTCTATGGCTCTAGGAAGACATATATGTGGAAATATAAGATATAGCGAGGACATAAAGGATAGGGACGAGAAAACGTAGCGAGAGACCATAGCGAGTAAACTTGACCCTCAATTACAACTAGAGATATAAGATCATAGGAAATAAGATTAGATCATAGAATATGGTTAGCTAGTATTATACTAATTTGCACGATGCTCAATTTATAGTACTACTTTTGAGGACTTAGGAAATCTTAGGAGTTAAGGACAACGGACGAAGAGGTCTTCAATAATATCTACAACACCAAGACAATCTCGCGATAACAACATCTAGAGAAGAATTACTGTCATTATCCTTCTCTCTATGGATTTCTATCCTTGGTCAACAGTTTACACACTCCAAGTATATCTAATAATCCCCATTAATTTCGCATCCAAACATCTTAACCGCAACATATCATGTAAAAAAATTTCCTCTTCATCACCATATCTCTTCACCAACGTACCTCTTCATCAACAATGGACATCAATATCTTGTTGGCGAACTTCTCGGCAACGTTGCAGAATGATCTGTCTAATAGACACGAGGGAGAATTGAAGCTTCGAGAAATGTCAAGCGTGCCTGGATTTCTCGCAGCGTGTCTTGATGTTATAGGACATCCCGATCCTTCCATACCGACTGGCGTTCGTAAAGCAGCAGCCCTCTTTTTCAAGAATAGAATTATAAAGTACTGGGGAAGGAGCGAAGGGGCAGAATCACAAGGAATCGATCCCGACGAAAGGCCGATTATCAAAGAACGAATCTTGTCCGTCATTATCCACTCCGACTACACAACCAAGCAACAGCTTATGCCTGTATTGAGACTCTTGATTTCACATGACTTTTCAAAATGGCCTGGCTTGTTGGATGTTACAGGAAAATTGCTTCAAATCCCAGCCGATGACTCTGAAGAATCGACGTCTCAACTTTATACGGGGTTGTTATGCTTCTCAGAAATTTGTCGTAAGTTCAGGTGGGTAGATAATCTGGAAAGAAAGTTTGAATTGTATCCAATAATCGAGTCCGGTTTCCCACACTTACTAGAAATCGGAAAATCACTCTGTCACAAGGACCTCACTGAGGTTTCCGCTGAGATGTTGAAGTTGATCTTGAAGGTCTACAAATTTGTGACTTATTTCGACTTGCCAGAACCTTTGCAAACAAGAGAATCAATGATGGCTTGGATAGCGTTTCACATATCCATCATCAACATGAAGCCACCTGCCTACATATCCACATCCACCTCAGAAAAGGACAAGAACCTCAAACAAGTTTCTAAATGTTACAAATGGTCCGTGGCAAACATGTACCGTATATTCACGAGATACTCATCTAAGAACTTGTCCAAAAAGTACAAGTACGACGCATTTTATGATATGTTTTTGGGCGAATTCATACCTCCAATTGTGGACAACTATCTTCAATTGATCAACGCATGGTGTGTGGGAGAAAAATGGTTGAGCTCATCATCTTTGTACTACATAATCGAGTTTTTCAGCCATTGTGTGGTGGAGAAATCAACTTGGACCCTCTTGAAACCATACTACGAGACCTTGATCTCACATTTGATATATCCACTTCTTTGTCCAAGCAACGATGTTCTTGAATTATTTGAAACAGACCCTCACGAATATATTCAGTTGAATTTCGATATCATTGACGAGTTTGACAGTCCAGATATTGCAGCTTTGGGGTTGTTGGTTACCTTTGTCTACAAGAAAAAGACCACATTAGAACCAATCATGACATTCATAAATAACCAGTTGTCTGAGTTACAAGAAGACACGGCACAAAACGCAGTTAAAAAAGACGGGCTTTTAAGAATGTTGGGAGGCATCTCAGGATATTTGAATTCATACGAAAACGAGATGGAAGCCTTCTTGATAAAACTTGTGTATCCAAATCTCACTTCCAAATTCGAGTTCCTCAAGGCCAGAACGTTTGATATTGTTTCGAAATTCGCCGACTTCCCATTGACACAAAAGTCTGTTGTATTTGAAGGAATATTGACCAACTTCAACGATGAAAACGTCAGCTTACCAGTTGGTTTTGAATGTGCCTTGGCCATCCAATCATTTATCCATGACGAAGACTTCAAAAACATATTATCAGAAATAATCATCCCAACCATGTCGAAATTGTTGGATATTTCCAATGAAATTGACAATGATGCCATCTCCATTGTCATGCAAGAATGTGTGGAGAACTTTTCCTTACAGTTACAGCCATTCGGTATTGATTTGATGAGCAAGCTTGTTGAACAATTCATGAAGTTGGCTGTGGAAATCAACGAAAACGATGAGGATATCAGCGACAAGGTCATGGCCGCAATCGGCCTTATAAACACCATGATTACCATCCTTTTATCATTCGAAAACTCCCTAGAAATTTGCATCAAGTTGGAAGAAGTCTTCTCACCCATTATCGAGTACGTGTTAGTCCATAAACTCGATGACTTCTTAGCAGAAATCGGTGAATTAATCGAAAACTCAACATTTTTGTTAAGATCCATAACACCGACCATGTGGAAGAACTTCCAGTTACTCTACGATGCATTTGAAAACGGGATTGCTATAATGTATCTCGAAGAATTGATCCAGTGTCTCCAGAACTTCTTGAACTACGGTAAACACGACTTGATCGAACATCCAGAGCTCGCTGAGAAATTCTTTAAAATATTCCAAATCATCGCTAGCGATGTGAACCAAGTCGGTATAAACGACTTGATCTATGGTTGTGAATTGGCCCAGACATTTATATTGTGTTTGGGATACAAGGCCGTGGCCTACATCCCAGAATTTGTCAAGAGTGTGTTACAAATGAACGAATCTCCTAACAACGCGTTGACCATCAATATCAATAATGTTCTTGTGAGTTCCGTTATTTACGATGCTCCTACTACGTTATCGACGCTCCAGGAATTCCAGCAGTTTCAAGCATTTTTTGAAACCTGGTTCAAGCTCGTACCCCAATTGAAACGATGCTACGACATAAAATTATCGATTCTAGGTTTGATTTCGTTAATTTCGAATGAAGAGATTGTCAAGAGATTGGACTTGAACTTGGTACAACTGTTTGGAAGGATGTTGATGTTGCTTATGAAGGAGTTACCAATTTCTATTGAAACTTTAGAGAAAAAGAGAAAGAACTTTAACGAACTTGACCAATTCAAACCCGAGGAGGATATCGATGAGACTGGCGAATATTTGAACTTCTTGCAGGAGGAGGATTTGAAATTGAAGAACTCAGGTTACTTTGACGAGGATGAGCTGGTGATTGAAGATCCGTTAGCTACTACTGCGTTGGATAGCGTTGATGTGGGCAGGGTTTTCGAGGAATTTATGGAATCGCTTCTGGGAGAAGTGAGAGATGTGGTTTTTGGAAAACTCTAGACATGAACAATAAATTTAAGTATTTATGAACCGACAAACATCTGTATTCGAAAGTAATCGACAATGAACTGACTCGGCAAAGAAACCAATTCGGATGATTAACCTTCCCATAAATACTTATCAACGCTATTTTCCTCAACATATATCCTTAGAACGTGAGAGTACTGGCTATTGCGATACTCAACTACAAAGGGTCGAAGTCTAAACACGTCACAAGAGGTTTTTAATAGCATTAGCATATCAAATTCATAGATATCTGCTGGTGTAAATAGCAAATCTCGAGCGTGGAAAATTAGTATAAGGCTCGTATAAAGCGTCCAACGATCTATAATGGGTATAGAATATACCACCGAATGGTAAATAATACATAAAGTGGGTTTATTTATCAAACATAAATGGTTGAAGCGAGTGATAGTTGGCACGTCACCTCTACTCATCGCCAGACAAGGCAGCCATATAACTGCAGATGTCGTCTCGCTCTAAATTAGTTTCATTATTTGGTTCATTCTAACCTTTTAATTCATTCGGATTTTGATACAAGTGATAGTGAAAGAAATATATTATAGATAGAAATATTAATCTACATTCAGTAGCTTGTCACTAAGATCAACCATCAATTAAAGCTGCGTCATAACTGGTAGAATTATAGTCCCAGTAAAACTTCACTTCTCCAGGAACATTGTCGGAACCACAATCCTCTACGTAATGTTTTCCATCCAATCTTCCCTTGATGTACTCTGAATACTCATCCCAAGGACAGGAGAATCCAGGACCAGATCCACATCCAGGAATTGGAACCACCGCATCGTTCAATATGTACCTAACATAGCTCGAGTCACCACACTTTAACTTCTCAGTATAAAGTCTAGCACCTTGGGGAACAATTGAAGAGTGCATGTATGGATAAGGAAATGGGATCTCATCAGTTGGAAGATCAACAAGAGGGTTGGTAATTCCAAGGGAAGCAAGAAAACTCTCGATATTGGTGTCGTGGGTGAATGATAACCAAATTTTATTCGAACTAGAGTCGTTCTGTAAAAGGTTGAAACTAGCATTCAAGAGTTGTGAAGAAACTGTGCTGCTTAGTTTGTTACCGGGACCATAAGTATAGTAGTACGAAACATCTTGGCCATAGGAGTATCTGATCAACTCTTCGTTGGTGAACACTCCACAGAAGGGAGAGTAGCCGTTGACATTCAACTCAAAAGCACAAATGCCAAAGAATGAACTGACTTGACTGGTGGTGAGGTTCAAGCCTGGGTTGGCTTTTTGGAACCTCTCCAACGGAACCTTCAAGTAATCTTTACTATAACTATCGATGGTGGTTTTATTGGTAGCCGCACTAAAGTTTTTGCACCCACTTGATGGAGTTAACGAATTTGCACCCATATCCGGGTCCTCAGATATGATCGACCATTTGGTGTTGTTGGTACCATAAGCATCGCCTAAGAATCCTCTGACAAAGTATTCACTGGTTTGGTAGACTCTGCGTGAGGATGACGAGAAAACAGGTAAAACAGCCTCAGGGTTATACAAGGAGTTGTACTTTTCTCTAAACGAAGCTCCATGTTTTAAAGCATCAGTGGTTCCACTATAGAGCTTGTTACCGAATCCCGGAGTTGTTTCCTTTTCGTATCTTTTCGTATCAGTGACAAAGTACTCGTAGTCGTTCAAAAAGGCCAAATCTCCCTTGAACGTACCTGAATACCCTTGCACGTCCTTGACAACTTGGGCATAGGTTTTACCAGAATTCTTCGAGGGATAACGTTCACCATGTCTCGAAAGCAAGTGGACTTGTTCTATGGAACATTGGTCCGGAATAGCAGTATCAATCCCGTTACCCTGTCTTTGGACATATGGAGCAGCTCCACCGAGGTAGCGGACGATATTGTACTGATCAACAGCTGCTTGCTGAGGTGTAGCAAGGTTCTCGAAGATTTGTTGAGATGAAATTAGAAGGCCGCTGCCCACTAACTTAGACACAGAAACCATAGAGATTCTGAATTATAGCAAAATGAGGAACTCTAATTTTGCAGACTTTTTGCAACAGCTTTTTGTAAGGAACTTAATTATTCCGATATTTCTTGGCAGGATTCTTCTTATTTATTCTTATGAAATATGGATAGTTTATTCGGCATTGAGTATCCTCGTGGTAGCTACATAATTTAAATCCCGCCTAAAACTACCCTGGGGACTTTTTATTGGATATAGGGCACGTTTCACGTTTAATTTCGGTTAGCCAATTTCGATTTTATTGTTTAAAACCGAGAAGACAGCTGACAATAGAAGGACGGCCCGAAAACGGAGTATGATGGGTCGGAGACCGAGCAGATTCTCCGAACTCTCGGGCTGTTTAGTCTAATAACACTTTGACGTAACATTGAGTGTATTCTGACTGATTAGTCCAAATTATATTTTGCATTCTTCCATTTGTTCATAACCTCACAAAATCAAGCTAGAAATTGTAGCTCCGATACATTACTCCTCAAAACCAGACGAATCCAGAAAGTTTTCTGGGTTATATTTAGCGACTTCGAGTTTCTAGCGACTTCGAGTTTCTAGCGACATCAAGTTTCTACCGACCATTCCCCTAGATCCTCGCTATTTCCGTTACTATTAATAACTAAAATGATCATTATGGCTTGTAACGATATGGTATTTATCGCCGCGTACACGACCAAAACAAACGCTAAATTTACAGTCACGATCCAACCAAGCCTCTCCACCAACAGTATCATGGCTGATAAGTTTGGAAGACATAAATCCACACGATGGGTCAAAGCGTCCGTGCCTTCCTATGGAGACGAATGGGATGACGATTATAACCAAGATTTTGACGAAAGTGAAGAGGAAAGAGAGTTGAAGGAAGAAGCGATGGCAACAGTAGCAGAAGGAACACATAGATTCGAATTACCATCACAGAGAGAAGTAGTGGATAGTCAAAGCCAAATTGTAGAAAAAGAAGTGGACTCTGTTGAAGAGGTTGTCGAGCCTTTGAAAGAAACTACTCAGGGTCCTAGTAATTTGGTGCTCTCCATTGATAGATTCAACACTCGTGATTCAGACTCTGGAGATTCAGACGAAGACCTGGAAGCTATGAAATCGGTGAGTCCTCACTACAATATGAAAGAAAAGGATCAAGAATATCAAAAAAATCAGGAATATCAAAAAGATCAAGAATATCAAAAAGATCAAGTAAATCATGAAATTCATCCTAGGGGGCCTGCCCCTTTGCAAGATTCGTATAGACACGAAATTCCTGCTGATCATCTACTTTATACTCCCACCAACGATACTTTTCCACCTGGAATTCACACACTAGGCGGAAATATGAATCCTCCGAACCGTTCGTTTAGTGAGTTTGTAACCGAAACACCAACCTCTGATAGAAGCTTCCAATCAGATACAGATTCTATTCAACACGAGCCGGTTTCTTTGAATGTGGCGAACGATTCGCGTCATAAGGCTTTGCCGGCGCATCTTGTAAAAGAAGAAGATATCGATACGGATACTGAGTTAGGATCAATTCATGAGTTCAAAAACGAAGTCTTGAAAGAGATTACCCCAGTGATTACGGGCGGTCCGTCAGTACAAACCCTGGTGCCTCCTGTGCCAAAACTGTCGCCTCCAATACCTGAACAGACTCATGCTCCTCTTGCACCACTCGTATTATCGATCGACAGAAGGCACGACGACTCAAGTGAGAATGAGCTGAATAACGAAAACGACATCGACAGCGATGACTGGGGATACCATAGTGGTAAAGACAGTGAACAAGATTACGATAATTCGAATGACAATGTAGAAACAGAAGACAGGGCAAAGATTGATGCCTTGGACTCGTTGATCAACGATTTACAGAACGCATCGATGGATCAAGTTGAGACTTCTCAACCTGTGTCCGAGGAAAAGGAATCCGGTTCTGACAAGTACGTTTTGCCCAAACTCGATTCGTTGCAAAGTATCAATATGCCTGAGTTCGATGACAGCTCTCTCGACAATTACAATCATTACAGTACGGGAATGAATGTCGATACATCTTTGAATGCGGAAGTCGATGAATCAATTCCTACAACGCCAATTGCTCCGTTGTCTACAGCTGACGAAAGATGGGGCCACGAGAGTTATATCAGCGGTCACAAAACTTCTATTAGAAAACCACCTCCAAGGAAAAACCTTGTCTCTGTAGATTACTCAAATATTGCCGACGCAGTGAGTGGATATTTGAGCGCGGAGGAGAAGTCGGATACATTTGATGATAAGAATTTGGATGATATTGAAGAGGATAAGAATTTCGATGAGACTGACGAGGAAGAGAATTTAAATGAAATGGATGTAAATTCTGGCCAGATTGATGAGGACAAAAATTATTCAACCGACGAGGAAGCTAATTCCGAAATAGACCTTCTTAAGCTGCCGAATCTTGAATTGAAACGGGTTACTTCAACGGGCTCGTTATCTACGGGAAACAGATCAGTTGATACATTCAAATCCAATCAATTTGAAGAACCTGAAGCATCAAGAAGAGCCTCTACGATGAGTACCAACACACTCAGCATGGGGGGGTGGAAACCAAATACTGCAAATTACCGAGACCAATTTATAAATGACAACGACAACGAGTCACATCTCAGTTTCACTCCAGATGATGAAGTACAAGATTTCAATAATTACAACAAATTCACCAAAGTCAGAACCGCTTCGGGTCTTGGAAACGAAGTAGTGTCGAATGGTAGCTCTGATTCGATTCCTGAAACTATAGACGTGGCCTTGCCTAGTATTAATGAAGATCCCGATGACGGTGAAGACTATCAACGTCCTCATATGAACCCTACAATGTCCACTATCGATTCAGTACTAGGGGAACATGATTATCCTCGTCCGTTGTTTAACGAAGAGAGATTGACACCAATGACATCGAAGGATAACATATCAACCAACAAATACTCTAGCTTGATACCTCCTATTGAAACTAGAAAACCGTCTGATGGATCCGTAACTAGCGGATTGAGCAAAGTTGACGAGACTGAAACTGTTTCTGGTGAAAGAAGAGTATCATCGGGTGGTAACACCGTAAAGGAAACGCGAATCTCGTCTGGAGAGTTTGCCCCGAAATCATACCCTGTTTTTGACTGGAAAAAGATCATGGCTACTTCACAACCAATCGACAGAATCCGTCTTTTGAAAGAGGCCCTTGAAAGTGAAGCAAAGTACGACTCGGGACTCGAACACTGGTTGCATGGAACTTTGAAACAATCAGACAGTGCATCCACCATGCATATTGGCCGCATAGCGTCGGAGGCATATCTGAACGCTACTCATAGTGATATTAGACGGCATGCATCGATTAGAAGCAAGGTCTCTATAGTAAAGGATAAAGTAGAAACGTCGGGACTCCATGCATCCAGTTTTGGGAAGAGGTTTTTGAGCAAAGGTAAGAAGCTTATGAAGGGAGGAGAATGAACTATATAATATATGATAAATATGATACGACCTAGAATAAAAGCGAGAAGCTTACATCTTATAATTCTTTATTTGAACCTATATAATTCACAAGAGTCTATAGATCTGGTGAGTTATTCGAAATTTATGCTAGATATCTAGGAAGGTTTTGGATAAATTCGAGATAGAATTACCGAGAGATATCTCGAGTGTTCCAGGATATCTATTCGTCATAGTTAAAATATGTAACCGTTAAATATCTCTACACCTACGCGACATTAGTCCAATTGCTGCAAAATAACGACATTGCGACATATATCACTTCCAGACCTCCAAGTATAACCACCACCCATCTTCTAGGTCAATCTACCCACTATTCTACATCTATCAACCTGAAAATCAAAATTAGCCTTTTGTTCATTATTTCTAATTATCTAGTGTCGTTTATGCAAAACATAGCGCTTCGTGGGCTTCATTATATCTGAAACCCTTGACCGGATTCTCCTTACAAATCCGATCAATTTGATCCAAATCTTCCCTAGTCAACTCGACCAAGTTTCCCAAGTTCTTCTCGATCTTTTCCTTAGTTGATCCACTAGGAATAGGCAAAATCTTGCAGACTACTGGGATTCCATGGAAATCGGTCTTTTCAGATATCGCTAAGATCCACGACAACGCCAACGATTCAAGCGAACAGTTCTTGACGTCACGGGCAAAGCCGTATAGTTTCTTAGCAAGCAAACAATTCTGATCAAAGTTTTCTGGCTTGAAGCGATCTGAATGGTTTCTCATATCTTCGGCACCTATCAGAGAGAGCTATTTGTCAGCGTTTTCGACTGTATAATCGGTCAAAAGACCCCTAGAAAGTGGTTAATAGGCGATGATTGGAATTTCATGTTTCGACAACTCCTCTAGCACTCCGTTGTGGAAAATGTCCTGCGTAGCCAAAGAAAATTCAAGTTCCACACATGATATAGGGGCCACACTGACAGCCTTCTGGATGGATTTCACTCCCACTTCAGAAAAGAGAAATCCCATCCAACTTGCCTTCCTTGACAAACTCGTGGATATACGACACTGAATCATCATAAGAAACATTGGGGTCTACTCTCGCTATCTCAAATACCAATTTCGGACGTTTCGTGGGGTCCAGAGGGAAGTACGAGATGGAATTCTTCACTGATTTCCTAATATTCTCCCTAGTTCCATCAGGTGAAAAAGTCTTTTTGTCCACGCCACCTTAATTGAAATAATCAACTCTCTGTTGAACTCATCGGTGTTGGAGTTAACGAATTCTTTCAAATACTTCAAATTGACGTCGTTTGCTCCATAGAACTCCCCTGCGTTTATAACCTTGGTACCAAACTTAGGATGGCCAGTGATAAACTTTAAGGTTTCAATTGCTGTTTCAATAGGGACGGGTTTGGGGCATGTCAAGGTCATACTTCCAAAACCAAATTTTCCAGGCATGTTTAACGACATTTTAGATAATAAATGATTTAGATGTGATAAATATGATAAATGATGTGATTTTTATAGACTTTCTAATATATGTAGAGGCTGTGGAGTGGTCGAGAATAGGAGGTAGTAATTGCAAATAGCAATGGGAATTAGAGAGTGTGAGTTCTCGTTGTTAATCCGGTTCCGGTAGTACTCGGCCGAAACATGATAGAGATTACAGGTGGTGAAGATTGTCGAAAATTGTCGAATTGTGTAGCGAAAGACGTGTCGCAAACGATGTGAAAGATCATGTGTAGAGTGAACCATATGTCTATTAGTGGCCATTATTTGTCTTCATATATTGTCACGGATTCACTGGCCCATATTCTAATCGGAATCAATGATGAGAAACAAAATCTATGCTTACTTCAAGTGGTACGAGGCTACTAACAGATACCCCTCGAGTACTCTCGGATTCCTAACGGACATAAGACGGATAAAATTACTACAAGTATTATACTTAATTATCCGACAGCAATGTAAGTTTTCCCGCTATATCATAGTTAGGCTTGAGTCTAACGAAGTCTAGAAGTACATTCTTAACTCTCGTTATCGCGACATTTATATTTTGCAACTTGACGACATTGTGACATGCATATGAAATTACAAGCACTCACCTCCACAAACACAACACACACATCTTCTTCAGCAGAGCTCCATTTCATAGTGACAAAACGAATCCTTAGACTGGCTACCTCCACCCAAAATCCCCATCCATCCTCTCGCTACACTATAACATCTTGCTAGTAATAAAACGAGAGAAAAAACATACCCCAGAATCAAGAGCCGAGCTGCCGATAAAAAGGCGCGGTGTTACTAGCACATATTAGCAGTAGAAAGTCTCTAGAAAGTCTCTAGAAAGTCTCTAGATTATTCTGGACCCAGATCTTGCTGTTAATCTCATCAATTTCTTACTACCACGTCCTGTTTATCATCCGTTAGAAATATCCAACTAGCCGAGAAGGAACCGAAAAGTCACAACTTCTGATAGTTTCAACCAAGAAGCTACTACCGAAATCATATATCTTTGAACGCTACTGAGATCAACTTATCAAGTTGTCAATATTTTAGATCGTTTCATTACCGATTTCATCACGGATACTCGCTGATTGTATAAGTAGTCTCTAGTACAGACTCCTTATACCATTGAGAAGATCGATACACTACCAGGCTATTAACTGAAAGTGTCTAACTATAGACTTGAACTATCGCTTGCTTTCATTGATTTGTTAGGAAGGTTTGTGAATTAGCTTTCCAATTACCTTTCTACCTAGCTCTCCAATTAGCTCCTATTAGCTTTCTAATCACTCTTCGCTCTGAAGCACTCTGAATTCGCTACTTTGCTTTCCTACACCAACATCATGATACGTAATCTCCTAGCACCCCTCCTACCATTCCTCACACTTATCATCAACTATACGCCCCCCTTCATCTGGATAATTCTCGACTTTATTGTCGATATCTCCTTCTTTTGGGTGAAAAAGTTCTTCCAATTCTACAAGAAGAAAGATCCTCTCAAAGAGTACCTAAACCAACTTAAAAATGTTCAAAATTATAAAGAATGGAGAAAAACTGTGGTTGAAATTGACAAATTGACAAACATGGATCTCTGGAGACAAAACTTCATCTCCAAACACTATGACTACATTCTTATAAACGAGAGAATCAAGTTGTTAAGAGATGCAAGATTGAACAAGGATTCTCTGTTAATTATGTCATTTTTAAGATCAGGTTTGATCCGAAACTTTGGTGGGATCTCTCAAAAACGATTGTTCATCAAGAGTTACATGGGAACCAAGTTCAAAATCGAAGAATATATTACTGAAGTATTGAACTGTTTGAATTATTTGAACGAGTCTATAAGTTCTCAGCGAGAATCTGACGGCTTCATCATGAACAGTAAACAGTTGAAGTTGGATTTCTTCCACGACGCACGTCAATCGTTTGGATGCACAGCGTTGTTGTTGCAAGGGGGCTCGTTGTTTGGCTTGTGTCATTTAGGAGTAGTAAAGGCATTATACTTCAAGGGCTTGTTACCGAGGATAATTGGAGGGAGTGCAGTTGGAGCCGCTGTAGCCTCGTTGGTTTGTACACTAAATGACGAAGAGTTGATTCCTATTTTGATCAATATTGCAGACGTCATGAGAGATATCGATATTCTAAACCATGATGTGGATGAAAGATACGGAAACGTTATTGAAAACGTCGTTAAAAAAGGGTACTCGCAAGATGTCTTGGTCTTTTTGAAGTTTGTCAGAGACACTATTGGCGATTTGACGTTTGAAGAAGCATACTTGAAAACGGAAACGGTGTTGAACATCGTTATCCATCCCACACACCCCTCTGTGCCGTCGTTATTGAACTATATTACAGCTCCAAATGTCATTATATGGACCGCTGTCTATGCATCGATTGGAACAGGAGTCCTTTCAGATGATGTACAGTTGTATGTCAAAGATTTCAACAATAACATCGTGCCTCGGTCACCTAATCTCAATGTTTCATTTCTAAAACCCCAAGATGTAAGTTACCTGCATCAATACTTTAAGAACAAAACAGAATCTGGCGACATTCACTACTCACAGTTGAGAGATAACTCTCCCTACACGAGATTGACGGAACTCTTCAATGTCAACCACTTTGTCATAAGTTTGGCCAGACCATACTTGGCTCCTCTTATCAGCAACGACTTAAAACACTACCATACGTATGGAAAGATCCAGTACAACGAGAAATCGCTCGATATACAGGAAAAGGACATGGAATACACTGCTTCTCGTCAGGACATGGAAAAGTACACCACGGACTCGAACTTCAACCTCAAGAAACTCATCACCAACCTCATTGGTATGGAGATCCAACATCGTCTCGTAGTGATGAATAAGCTCGGCATCCTAGCAGATGTCTTGAAGAGATGTTTTATCGACGAGAAACCAACATCAATGCAATCTTTGTCGAATATCAGAGAGGTGACGATTGTGCCAGAGTTGAAGTATTTGATGAAGGATTTTGGAAGAGTCTTTGATGTCCACAAGAGCATGGAGAATATTCCTTACTGGGTGTTGGTGGGAGAGAGATCTGTCTGGCCGTTGTTTCCGTTGTTGTGGACGAGATGTTCCATTGAATTTGCATTGGATGATTTGTACAATTTGCATAGAAAGAAGAGCTAGTGAGGGAGTTTCACTAGATGTAGAAGACAGACTTATTTGATCTAGGTGATTGCTGGTTCTTCACTATTGTAAATTGAGTAAAGAAACGGTTGTTATGGAACAGTATTTGATCTTTTATCGAACAATATTAGGTGATGGTTACATTTGGAAAGGCAAAGTGCTCCAATATTTGTACCTGCTAGAGCCAATTACTTATTGTACTGGCTCACACCTTTATTATTGATGTTTTGTTTGCTGGTTCTCAACTCTTGTTCAAGTTTTGTCGTACCAAATTGTATAAAAACGATATGGGTCCTGGATATTAGAATCTCCACCGAACGAGCAGGATACGTTATTGGTGTAATTGTGCTGTTAGAATTGTGCTGTTATAATTCTGGTGTTATAATTCTACCGAAAATGATATTCTGTATCATCCTATGAATCACTTTCCGTGAAGAGTAGTCAAAGGCCCTACGATCCCACGAGATTCAGACTAGTCTACTCAGTGGGTATAGTGTGGTTTGAGTAAACCAAGTTTTCAATCACTCAGATCTATCAGAGACCATTAAAATCTCCTCTAGACGATTTACTCTAGGATCTGTTTCTGTTACTCTGTTGCTCTACATTCTCTCTAGCCAATCTCTTTCAATATTGGTGACTTTATACATTAAATGACATTTTAGAACAGTGATGCGTTCCCTAAGGGGACGGCCTAGTATAGACCTCTTGTCCTTGTAGTAATCTCCTCTAGTAGCCTCTTATAAAATTCACTTGTAGTGACCTCTTAGGAGCCCTTCTAATGATCCTGGTGAGTCTAGGCTTTATTAAACGTGAGTGTCTTCTCATAATTTCGTAAATAGACTACCAGTGGTGAGGTCTGTTAGCGACCAGCTCTCGCTAGCGGTCGCCATTAAGCATTGAATTATCTCTATAATCAGTTCATTTGTATTATTTCTCCCTATGGTTCTTTTAACTATCAATTTCCTCATAATTCTTCATTATCTGAAAAACAACCTCACACTCATCTCCTTTGACACATGATATATATATTCCTTCTCCTCGACCCTCTCGGCTCCATAAGCTACCGAGCCACCCGCCACGACCAAGCATCCCGTAATATCCTTCGCCCGGCCCGTTATCAACGGTCTCAAGCTGATATTTAACGACGATCTGTGATACAATTTCGACAAGAAGTCGGCGACCTTGAACGACGGCTCGGTGGGAACTTTAGCGTCCAAATCTAACATGGGTTGGTCCTGGGCCACAATAACAAACATCTGGCGAGCCAAGGAGTTGAGTTTCACTAAGTGGAACAAGAGCTGGTTGGCGGAGAGACTCGTTGCGGCCAATAAGAGCTCGGGGCCATCGATGAAAATTATACGTTTACAAGTCTCGATCTTGGAAATCTCGTCACCAATGGACGAGAACATGGCGGCCACGTCGCTGACGGCGTCGCTAGGGTTTCCTAACTTCTTAGTGAACAAGTCGCTAAAACAATCATGATAATGGAACGCCAGCGACTCGAGGTCTAAACCGTTCTTCTTTGAGTTTTTGACGTAGAACGATTTCGGATGGTTGAAGGAGATAAACACAACCTCGGCACGGTTGGATACTTTTGGTAGGTCGGAATTGACCATGGCTGTGCCTTGTAGTGAGGTTTCAATTAGAGAGCTGAGTAGCCAGGCCGGTGACGTTCCCTGGACATGGGAAATTATGGACAAATATGAACTTGGGTTGGCTATCAAGGTGCTAGGGACTAGCGAGCCATCTTTAAAGAACGATAAGTCTTGTTGTGGTGAAGTCATGGAGACGAGCTGAGAAGAGATGGTTTGGCGGTGGAAATGATCTAGTGAGAGATTTGGATAGATAGCGAGGGTGTGGTAATTTAGCGAGAAGAGGTGGAAAAAGGAGATAAATAGCGAGAGAAACATCAAAATAGCTAGGAAAAAAACAAAAAAGGACGAGAAATAGCGAGGGACATAGTGGGAAAAATGCGAAGCCAAAAGAAGTTTTATTGAAATTTAACTAAGCTTGTAAAAATGTACATTATCACAATCTATAAGAAGCTTCACACAAGTTAATGATTAACATATGGCGGTTACGCTCAAAGGAATGCAAAAAAATGCGCAAACCCGGAATCGAACCGGGGGCCCAACGATGGCAACGTTGGATTTTACCACTAAACCATTTGCGCTAGAGAAAGCTCCGCGACGGGGAATTGAACCCCGGTCTACCACGCGACAAGCGGTAATTCTAGCCACTAAACTATCACGGATGTTTTCATGTAAGAGTTTAATTCTTAACAGACATATCGGCAGTACCCCACTAAACCAGACGTTTGGGCTTCCTGATGGTATACATCTGGTGTAAACTTCCAACACACCGATTATCAGATACCTATCAGATATCTGATAAAATATTCGGGCCGCGCCAAGCCAAGCCTACTATTAAAAAAGCGAGAGGTGAGAGGTCCCCCTACTTATGAGAAAGTCGACCTCCTGGCAACTCAGACTCTTCCACGTAGTTTCTAACACCTTACAAACACCGATTACTTTACCGATCGCTTGTAGTCCTATTCTACAACTGTCGTCTATAATATCACATAAGCCTCTGAATACCTGAGATTATATATATTCAAGTTACTCTTGGCAACTGAGTGTAGATTTCTAAATATTTATGTATATACATTTAACAGCTTTTGTTATTAAGTTTTGGTTAAATCATTATAAATTTTATTTCTTAACGATTTGGATCGTGCCATAATTCTTTTAGAATCTGGCTTTCTTTTTATCTAAATCCTTCTTGTATATAGAGTTTTAATATAAATCAAAGCTAAGAATTGTGCATTGCTGGAGACAGAATGTTTCTGATTGAAGTACCAGTTTGGCTGCAAATAAACAAATTTCCTTTCAATCTCGAGGCTTATCTAATTCTCAACATGCTTCTTGTTGTAAATGTCATAAGCCATTGATATTTTCTTAGCTTTCCAATAGCTCACCTAATATTGTTGCACAATTCATATGGCTGCGAAAAATTTGTCAATTTTATTTTATTAAATATAGAGAACTATATATCTAACAATTCTAATATGAGTTGAGCTTGGATTACTTGAGAATACTCTAATTGTTATCTGTGGTGATCGATGATCTCAATTCATGTTCGATAACTAGCTCCATTTTTCTGGAGAAGTTAAGATCCTTAAATAGTAACGAAAACGTAGTGCAGCTGGATTGGCTTATTTCGAAGAGCTTTACGTGTAATTTAGTTAGTTGGAACTGTTTTCCATTTGTCAGCGATTATATCTTGCTTATTTCGTCTAGTTCTGAGACTAACTAATTAGTTCCAAATTGATCCATAACGGTTTGGTTATAGTACAAATCACATCCATGTGGGTTCTGAAGACAGAACTTTGGAACTAATGGGGATGGAGTGTAGCCTAATGCAACAAGATATTCTCTAAAGTTTAAAATTCTTTGGGTCAATTGGTTAGTTCTCAAGAATCCGGTGGTTGGATCTCTGTTTCCGGACCAAACAGATTCAGCCAAAGCAGCAGCTCTTGGCCAGATTTTGGAACTTAGAACTGTGTCGTCAACTTGCTCGGACCATAAAGCAGCTTCTGCACCAAGAATATGTCCCTTTTGAGTGTCAGTCAAGTTAGCGGTGAAATCGTAGTCGTAAATTCTTTGCCAGGTCTTGTAAGGAGCACACCATGATCCACCGAGACCAGTGTTGAACACTTCGTTGGTACCGGAGTTGTCGTCAACGTATCTGATATCGTTAGTAACCCAACCTCCATATCCACAGTCCAAGTACAAATGGTCAGATGATGAGACAATGACATCATATCCTAGACCTGTCAATAAATCGATATTCTTAATACCATTGTTCCAAGATTGCAAGATAATATCTTTTGACACATTATGAGCGCCTTCTGGAGTTGTCAAGATATCTTCCCACATGACTAACTTCCTTTCAGGTTTGTCGTAAAAAATTGGGAGAGTACGGTCTAACCAGCGTTGAGAAACATCCTTCATGGTTCTGGACGCATTTGCCTTGAAGAAGTCTTGAAGTATGGTGGAGAAGTTGTAGCAGTTGGCTTGGAGTTCATCGGCACCAACATGGAACAAGTTTTCTGTGAACAACTTGCTCAACTCGTCGTAGATGTTAGCAACAATAGGATAAATATCTTCGTTCAAGACATCTAATTGTCCTGGGGGTGGTTCGACGGCCGTGTGCTCACTCCATACATCGTTGGACCACCATGAATCCTGACATGCTAACAAGTCCTCGCTGATTTGCTTCCATCCTGCACGAGAGTGGCCGGGCATGTCAATCTCCGGCATTACTCTAACACCGCGTTGCTTTGCATATTCTACTACATAGCTAATATCTTGCGCCGAGTATTGTTCTCGTTCACTGTAAGCATCTTTGACCATCTGAGGATACGATTGAAGCTGAATTGGCCAACTCTGAGAATCTTCAATATGCCAATGCAATACGTTAAGTTTTGAAAGAGCCAACATATCAATTTGTTGAAGAATAAGCTTAAGACTCAAAAAGTTACGCCCGGAATCGATCAAAATACCACGGTGAGGATAAAGAGGAGCATCCCATATCTTGACTGACCCTTCGATCTGGAAAGCACCTTCTTCATAGATTATCAATTGTTGAAGGGTTGAAAATGCGTGCAAAGTACCCCATATAGTCTCGGACACGATCTCGATTCCGCCGGAGCTCACAGCCATAGTATATGTTTCATTGACACCAAACTGTAAGTCAGCGGCAGCGTCGTTGATGGAAACCTTGATAGTCTCAATACTCGCATTGGTGTCTCTCTTTGCCAAACCCGTTGGAAAAGGTTGGTATTTTGAGATTGGAGCTTCAACTGCTGCTGGGGTCCACTTCAATGACTTGACTGTATTCAAACTTCTATCGAATGCGTTGTGAACTATCTCATTGTAGTTCGCAAGCTCGAGATGTAAACGATCAAGATCAATTGCGATAGCAGTAGTATCCAACCAATCAAGGGAACGAGGGGCTGGAAGAGGATTTACCTTGGCTGAGATAACAGCCAGTGGTAATAGGGCCAACGCTACAAAGGTTGATGTTGAAAACTTCATTGTGGAGAATTACAAACAAAAACAAAAATATCGAGGAATCATTTCGATTTTATATTGAGATCACTTGACGATCTCCCGTGACTTAGATCGTCGCTCTGCTTCCATCAAAGTACAACATCCTACTAGATATTATCCCCACCTTACTGCTATCATGATCCTTTCCTCCTATCTTATCAACGGTTGCAAAATGTAACCTCACTTTTATGCAACATGGTTAAAAATGGCATCAAATAAGTGCGGCTTTGTGTTAGTTGCAAAAATGTGACATGGATAAGTTTTGGTGGCACATCACGAAGCCTGTCAAGTACCTACCTTCTTCTAGGTGAATGTGATTCGTATCTCGGGGGTTCTGGGTTTCAATTGATTAAGTTTTGTGAAATTTAGTGGATTAGGGGTTCAAATATGGTAGCTTTTAGCAATATTCAGCTTCCGTCTGCCATTGAGCCTTCTATGGTCTCACGGTAGTTGGGTTGTCAATTGCACACTAGCAATCATTACAAGGCTAAACTTTCCACTAAAAGTCAATTATATAAATCTCTCTACCATGGTGGAGTTAGAACTTCTTCTCCACAGGCTCCTCTGTATACGAGAATCTCCCCGATCTCCTCAACTCACTTCTCCAACAAATCAGTCCCGCATTCCTGTGGAGAAGCTTCAATTCTGATACGTTACATTCCAATTGTTAGACCTAATTGGCTTAGAAACTATCCTAGTTTGTTATTGTTTAAGCACTAGATCCTGATCGGGAGGAAGAGTTTACGTTTCAGGTATTAGTGGTGGAAGGAAATCTCAATTTTCTTGAGTTGGGTAAGCGGAATTGTGGGTAGCTTAGCCGTTACTTTTACTCCTACGCTGATATATGAGAACTTACCCGGAAGTATTGCTATTCTCACGTGTGCCTAAATAGATTCTTGGTGCGTGGTTATCTGCGTTGGACTGCGCTGGTTCCTGTTAAGAGCAGCCAAACCATTGAATCGGGACTGTAACTATATCTTAGAGGAGATTAGTGCTTTCGAGGAGAACTTCCTTCTATAACTCGGAGATATAAGTGGTGGGCCGGATTTTTTAGGATTACTCTCAAACCAAGAATTATTCCACATATTCGAATTTTATCTTGGTTATTCTAAAAACTACTGAAGTTTTCAATAACTTTTATTTTAAATTCAACCATTCCTATTGTCTCCGCTTTGTTATCCATGCCTCCTCAGTGTTTTTTGGCATCAAAAATTAATTGACTATAAGTAGTGGAACCAGTGACCTTCCGCATATAAACTGGAATTGCTACCATAACTTCACTGGCACTATTTTGAAACTTATTGCAACAGATATCCCATAATTACTAATCCAACCACCTGCGAAGGAATATTGTAGGGTAGGTAAAACATTAGTTGTATAGTAAATTATTATATATGGACAAGATTTATTTATCCTTACTTTGTTTTAATTTAGTACATCTTGTTTATACTAATCATGTTCAGTAGTTATTTCAAAACCTTTTGGTTGCAATATTTATATTTTCTGTAAATGTTTCTAAAATATCTGTACCGCAATATTCTATATATTTAAAAATCAATACCGCACAGTTGTTATAGAATATCTGAACCACCATGGTATACGTAATAAATCTCATTATTCTGTAGATTAATCTCCAGATAGTCAACAATTCTCTGTTGTGATAAGTTGCTCGTTATTTAAGACTCCTCGGAAGTACTTAATCTATTTAAGCAAATTGTAGAGTTTGGTGTGATTTAATCAATTTAATCAAAAATATTCTCAATTATATTGACTAAAGAATTAATTCATTTAATATCTTTCTACTATTTGACTCAGTGAATTATCTAAGTATCTATGAAAGAGCTATCTTCGAAATTGTAAACTCCGGTTAGTGCAGTAAGCAGCTATTTTTTTACAAAATATGCCGAGAGAGATTGGGGTGAGTACAGAGCTAGGAAATTGATCTCCAAGTGAGTATTATTCTGTTTGGAGAGGTGAATTGGCAAGAGAAAGAGAAAAATAAGATAAAATTAAGAAACGTAATAGAGACATAGATGAAAAGATAACGTAGATGTTAGAGAGACATTGTTAGAGTGACATTTCTCTTCATAGATATTTCTCTCCGTAGAGATTTTTATCTGTACAAGGCCCCGAGACATTTACTAAAGGCTGTGCGTACTCAATTTCCCCTGCTATCCCATACAATCATTAGTAGCTCCTATTGTTGGTTGTGGCTGCAATAATAATTCAGGCATTATTAAGTCAATTCAGAATATTCCCAAAACATCTAAAAGCAAAACCCCAAATCAAGGATATTGACGTGGCAACAATAGAAGTTATCTATAGCCACTAAGATTACTCCGTGGTAAGGATGATTCTGGAAAGATGATTCTCTAAGTCTGTTTTGGTATTATTTTCTAGCGGAAACACGGCAATTATGCCATAAGAATATCCAAGAAGAACGCTCTGAGGATCTCAATTATATATTTTGCACAACTTAAAGAGAGGAATCTATATTTCCTTTCTACGATTTAATCCTTTAATGCTACATGAGATGTAATTTAGAACTAAAGTATCTTGATATTCATAACTCTCAAAATTTGGGTGCAAAAAGTTGAAACCAGTAATGAAATCTCTTCCTCTGGTCGTGTATGTAATTGGTGCCACAAAAATCTAGCTTATGTATAATAGTAAAAAGAAATAGAAGAGTCTTAGAGATCTAAAAACTCCAAGTTTTCGATAATAAAACTCAGGATAATATGCCTAAACATTAGAGTATGTATATTGAAATATTTTGCTGTGTCGGAGTTGGCCTGGCTAGCTCAATGGCTAGAGCGTTTGACTTTTATCGTCACTCAAAGCGCACTTTAGAGGTATCAAAAGGCTGCGGGTTCGACCCCCGCGTCGGGCTACTTTTCTTTTTTGTTGCCAGAAAACACAATTTACTACTTTATTCAGGAGATCCGAACCTCCGTCTTAATTATATTATATTAGACTTATCTTGTATTATATTATTGAAGTCTACTTAATCTACTGGAGAAGCCGCGATTTCTCGCAAATCTGAGAGAATAATATTGAATGATCTCTCTCCAGACTCGCTAACAGAGTCACTAATTCTCTCACCCATTTTAATTGTCTCATCATAATTATAATCTCCATCATTAAAGTCTCACTATCGAAATAGAATAATCCTGGATAGTTCTGAGCACTAGTGCTAGTTAAAATCTCTGAGACTACTGAGAATATCTAGTATTCTCACATATTAACCGACTTTTTAAAGTATTTTAGTCTCCAGATTAACTAGTACCCATAGATGTCAATTCAGGATAGTCTGAATTGTTCAATAGATATTCAGATGTACAAAAAAACATGGAAGACACCGTCTGCATCAATTGACATATTTGTTAGTCTCACAAATCTCACTTGTAGACCTACAGCCAATGGGATCTCGTGGAGTGCTCTATGGTGAGCATTCATCAGAGAAGCTCACAAAAATATCAAAATCTTCTAGATCTGTGGACATTCCTGAACAATGTTGAGTAATGCCTGATTTAGCTATGGATAATGTCCAATTATGTGTGATGTTAAGCGTTCGTGATTTTGGCTGTCTCTTTGTCAGGTTTTTCAGTCAATTTCATATGGTTTTCAAGAGTTTTATCTGATTTTAGTCATTTTTGGCTGATTTTTCTACATCAAATTCAACGATCTCAAGGCGTCACAGTTCGGCATAGGCATATTCTCGGCCTGCCTGAGCTTATTATAGTCTGTCGAAAACCAGCCTATGGCATCTTCCATCATATCGCTCTGAACCATCTGTTCCCTCGAACACTTGGACTTCTTGTCCTGTACGTACACATTTTCCACCTTGTAGTCGAAGTTACGCAACTGTTTCGGCGACAACTGCTTCTTGACGAGATGGGACTTCGACACGTAGAACGGAATTTTGTGACGCGGCGTCATCCGCTCCAGATTGAATTTCCCGTTCCTCGTAAACGAGTAGTCCGGCACCGACGAGCTCTCGGAGAAGAGATTTGAGATCACTGGCACGAGGATTATGAGAAGAATAGGAAGAAATTGCTTAAGGATGTCGAGGATCGACGCATCCTGAGGAGGACGTTCCTCCCGCTGCTGCTGCTGGCGTTGCTGTTGATGCTGTCTGTGTCTGGTGAACGGATCCTGGCCGCCAAAAGACTGAAACGAGAAACCGTTACCCCCGAATGTGAATGCCGGCCCAGTTCTCTGCTGGCCGCCGAAGAAGAGGTTGAAAATGTCGTCCTCAAATGGCGACCCACCACCACCGCCAAACTGGTTAAATCCGGACTGGCGACTGAAGGCAGAGCCAGAGGCAAAGCCAGCAGAAGGGTCTTGCTGGCCGGAGAATCTCAGATCTGGGTCGCTTCCTGTCTGGTCGAATATCCTCTTCTTGGAAGGATCACTCAAGACCCCCCATGCCTTGTTGAGGAACTTGAACGCTTCAGCTGCCCTCGGATGGGGATTTTTGTCAGGATGGAGTTTGATGGCCAACTTTCTGTACGACTTTTTGATCTCCGAGTCACCGGAGGTCTTCTCCACCGCTAGAATCTCATAGAACTGGTGGGGTTTATATGACAACACCTTCAAGACGATAGTCTCTTGGTCCTTACTGTAAGACATGGATTAGACTCTGGAAATTAGGGTCTGGAAATAAGTGTCTGAAGTTTAGTGTCTGAAAGTGTCTGTTAGTGTCTGTTAGTGTCCTTTAGTATCTCCTAATGTCTACTCTTTTCTCCAAACAAATGTCAGATGTTTATACACTAAATTCACAAAGTATCAGGCTTCTGGTTGTGGATGATTTGGTGGAGTTGAACAGGTAAACTTTTTTGGGTGCCTAATCTTTTGGGTGGCGCACGTTCGAATACGGCCCTCCTAAAATGATAGAGGATACGAGAAAAAATGAAAAAACAGAACGAAGTCATATTAGCAACGAGTAACTTGTTGAATATGGAGATATATTTTGGTTTGACTCTTTCAACACAAGTATTGGAAGGATAACAGATTCTGTCAACGTTTTTGTTATATGCAGGGAAAACAGAACGATTAGAGGTCTGATACATAAACAAGCCACTGATAAGTAGAAATAGACTCAAAAAGTCTAACTGTACCTGAAACAAGTTATAATAGCAGAAACGTGAATTCTTACTTGCTGATATAACTAACAAGCACCTGTTAGCTTGATATTTCACAGACATTTTAGAGATCAATATGCAGTACTGAAATAACAGGAAACGATATACTAGCTAGTTAAGCTGGATACTGTCAGCTTTTTCGTATAGAAGTTATGAAAACGGAATCAATATAAGCCTGTCAGACTTTATATACGAGAAGCGAGGAATTGACTAGCTGTAATTTAACGCTAATTCTCCACGTGAATTTATATTGACCTGTCAAAAAAAAGAAAGGGGGCATACTGGGAATTGAACCCAGGGCCTCTCGCAAATTTGTATTACCGAAGTAATCACCCAAAGCGAGAATCATACCACTAGACCACACGCCCGTTTCTATGGTGATTGAAACAAAGAAGTTTCCATGAGGTAAATACATTGACAGGTAATCAGTTCAGTAATGGACATTTTGAAACTTGCAGAGTAGGATAAAAACATTATGGAGTTCTTCAGCAATACATATCTATAGTTCATATTGTAGACCCTAGTATTGTCTTCTACCAATTACATCTCCTCCATGACGGCAGTCGATAGCTTTGTAAAACACAATCAGACAAAAGTCCGACAAAAGCCAACCAAAGTTGTGTCGCACAGCAGTAAACAGAATTTCTTTTAATCGTACTTGATTTCACACATTTTAGGGATGGTTTTTGTCGTCGTACCTCAATTAATATCTGAAAAATATAATGTCTGCAATGTCATATCTAAACTTATGCCAATCTGAAATTCCGACTCTGGCCTCGGAACACTTTTTAACTTCGATATTGCTGGTTTCAAAACAACCCCTTAACTTCATGGGGAGAGCCTAGTCTAGCTCGTTCCAATAGCACAGCCCTAGTTATCCCTTTGTTCCGTAGTTTAGGAGAGTCTTGGTGTACTAAGGGGCTGGCTATCTCAGTATAAAAATTTCCATTGTTTCCATTTTCGACGTAACTATTGCGGCACTGTATAACAATGTGCGTCGTAATGACGTACTGTGACGTTGGCGAAATCGGACACTCGTCGAATAAGGAGGCGTATGGAAATATAGCAAGAGAGTAGACAGACCTAATGAGACGGAGCGAGTCCAATAACGTCTCCAGCAAATCAGACATTTTCTAAACCGCAGTAGTACCGAGGTCGCTGACATATTTATAGTTTTTTTGCCAGATCTGACAACAGACCTGCCAAAGTATCCTCACAGCGCCCGCTACTTCCGTTTACTACAACCTCGAACCAGCCAATCAGTTCTACATACGTTATCCAAATCTCCCTACACCCTTCTCCAAATCTTTCCTCTCCACGCCTGTCCCCGTCGCCTCTCCACACGCGCCCTCTTAGTTTACCTGATTGATGTCGCGGAGACGCACCTCCCCCTCCCAAAACAAAAATAAATCATCAACACTCTTCTTGTACTTCTTCTTCTTGTTATTTTTCTTCTTATTCTCGAACACAACCGTACCAGCACCTCCAGAATTCCGATCAACTTGACGCTCTACTAATCCAGTCGTCGTCGTTGTTTCCATTGTTATTCTTTCCGCTTCAAAATCTTATCTGGTTGTTGATACCTTGCCCCACCTAATCTAGGGACAACAAAAATTTTAGGGATACAGCAAGTGCAGAATTGTCTGTTTAGTCCGTGTCTGAGTTCTAGAGCTACTGACCGATCTAAAGGTGTATTACAATACTTATATCGAAAGTCTAGAAATCTCAAGTTATTCTCAGTATAGAGATAATAATCATAGCTTTGTCTTAAGGAAGAAGTTAAGAAGTCTTTTTATCTGACTTGCAGGTTGTATATTCCGACTATTTTTGTCTGACTTCAGGTTAACCGTTTTTGTCTGACCATATCGTCTATCATTCCGATAGATTCTCCCGACTTTTCAGGTCTTATACTCCAAATACTTCAAAATTCAACCATTGTCGAAAAAACCAAAGCTATTACTTGATAATAGTACACCACCCACCGAAAACTTACACAACAACCTTGCCATCTCCTCACCCACACGGCTAAGCAAATTAAGTATGGACCCCCTGGAACTTCTAAGGATCCTCGATGATCCCGTTCTCTATAAAGAACAACATGAAACCATACGAAAAGACATTATAGCACATATCCAGAACCAGGAAATTTTGATCCAAAATGTCACCGAGGAGTTGGACACCTCCAAAACTGCAAACAAAGCCTTCAAACAGGCCCTAAGTGAAATCGGAACAGTGGTCATTTCTGTAGCCATGGGAGATTTGTCCAAGAAAGTAGAGATCCATTCTGTAGAGTCTGATCCCGAGATTTTGAAGGTCAAGATCACAATTAATACTATGATGGACCAGCTTCAGGCGTTCGCTAACGAAGTCACAAAGGTAGCCACCGAAGTCGCTAATGGTGAGTTGGGTGGACAAGCTAAAAACGAAGGATCCGTGGGGATCTGGAGAAGCTTGACCGACAATGTCAACATTATGGCTTTGAATTTGACCAACCAAGTGAGAGAAATCGCAGATGTCACCAGAGCTGTTGCCAGAGGTGATTTGTCGAGAAAAATTAATGTCCATGCCCAAGGTGAAATCTTACAATTACAAATGACCATCAACACTATGGTGGACCAGTTAAGAACTTTTGCATTCGAGGTCTCTAAGGTCGCCAGAGATGTAGGAGTGCTAGGGATATTAGGTGGCCAGGCGCTTATTGAAAACGTCGAGGGGATCTGGAAGGAATTAACTGATAACGTGAACGCCATGGCATTGAACTTGACCACACAAGTAAGAAATATCGCCAATGTCACCACAGCCGTGGCAAAGGGTGACTTGTCGAAGAAAGTGACGGCCGATTGTAAGGGAGAAATCTTGAATTTGAAGCTTACCATCAACCAGATGGTGGACCGTTTGCAGAACTTTGCGTTAGAAGTCACCACGCTCTCGAGAGAAGTCGGAACATTGGGTATTTTGGGAGGCCAGGCCAATGTCCAGGACGTAGAGGGTGCATGGAAGGCTGTGACGGAAAACGTCAACCTCATGGCCACCAACTTGACCAACCAAGTCAGATCCATTGCCACAGTCACCACTGCTGTGGCCCACGGAGACTTGTCGCAGAAGATTGATGTCCATGCCCAGGGAGAAATCTTGCAGTTGAAAAACACCATTAATAAAATGGTGGATTCGTTGCAGTTGTTTGCTTCAGAAGTATCCAAAGTCGCTCGTGATGTGGGTATCAACGGGAAGTTAGGTATCCAGGCTCAGGTCAGCGATGTCGACGGTTTATGGAAGGAAATTACCTCCAACGTCAACACCATGGCGTCGAATTTGACCTCGCAAGTGAGAGCATTTGCCCAAATCACAGCTGCTGCTACCGACGGTGATTTCACCAGGTTCATTACGGTTGAAGCGTCCGGAGAAATGGATGCATTGAAGACAAAGATCAACCAGATGGTGTTGAACTTGAGAGAATCGATCCAGAGGAACACTGCTGCTAGGGAGGCGGCCGAGTTGGCCAACAGTGCAAAGTCTGAGTTTTTGGCCAACATGTCGCATGAAATCAGAACACCGTTAAACGGGATCATCGGTATGACACAATTATCTTTGGACACCGAGTTGACTCAGTACCAGCGTGAGATGTTGTCGATTGTGCACAACTTGGCGAACTCTTTGTTGACGATTATCGATGATATCTTGGATATTTCTAAAATTGAGGCCAACAGAATGACAGTGGAACAGATTGACTTCTCGCTCAGAGGCACGGTCTTTGGAGCGTTGAAGACGTTGGCTGTGAAGGCTATCGAAAAATCCTTGGACTTGACTTACCAGTGTGACTCGTCGTTCCCTGACAACTTGATCGGAGATTCTTTTAGATTGAGACAGGTCATTTTGAACTTGGCCGGGAACGCCATAAAGTTCACCAAGAAGGGGAAGGTCAGCGTAAGTGTCAAGAAGTCCGAAAGGATTGTCGAAGACACGGAAAAGTTGTTGTTGGAAGTATGTGTTAGCGACACCGGGATCGGGATCGAAAAGGATAAGTTGGGCTTGATTTTCGACACCTTCTGCCAGGCGGATGGGTCCACGACTAGAAAGTTTGGTGGAACAGGATTGGGGCTCTCCATCTCCAAGCAATTGATCCATTTGATGGGCGGTGAGATCTGGGTGACGTCTGATTACGGTGAAGGGTCCAATTTCTACTTCACCGTTAGTGTTTCCCCATCCAACATTAGATACACCCGTCAAACCGAACAGTTGTTACCGTTCAGCTCCCACTATATCCTCTTCGTCACGACCGAGCACACCGACTCGGAGTTAACGGAAATCAGAGACGCTATCGTTGAGCTCGGCTTGAACCCGATCATCGTCCGCAATATCGTCGACGCCAACTTGGAGGACCCTGTAAAGTACGACATTATAATGATCGACTCGATCGAGACCGCAAAAAACTTGCGTTTGCTTCCTGAAGTCAAGTATATTCCGTTGGTGTTGCTCCACCACTCGATTCCCGAGTTGAACATGAGAATCTGTATAGATTTGGGGATCTCGTCGTACGGAAACACTCCATGCTCCATAACGGATCTCGCAAGCGCAATAATTCCAGCGTTGGAGTCTCGGTCGATCTCGCAAAATTCAGACGAGTCGGTGAGCTACAAGGTGTTGCTTGCCGAAGATAACTTGGTGAACCAGAAGTTGGCTGTGAGAATTCTTGAGAAACAAGGCCATCAGGTAGAGGTTGTAGAGAACGGATTGGAAGCATTTAATGCAATCAAGAAGAAGAACTACGACGTTGTGTTGATGGATGTTCAAATGCCGGTTATGGGAGGGTTTGAGGCCACAGAGAAGATTAGGCAGTGGGAGAAGAAATCGAACCCGATCGACTCGCTCAGTTTCAGAACCCCCATCATCGCCTTGACTGCCCACGCTATGTTGGGAGACAGAGAGAAATCGTTGGCCAAGGGCATGGACGACTACGTGTCGAAACCTTTGAAACCTAAGTTGTTGATGCAGACCATCAACAAGTGTATACACAATATCAACCAGTTGAAGGAGTTGTCTAAGCAGAACAACAACAACAGAACTTCGGACTTTGCAAAGAACTTGAAGAAGGGCTCCATCAAGAGCAGCGAACAATCTGCCACCAACTTGTTGTCGATCGGCTCAAGTTCAAGCAGCAATAATACTCCTATCTCCAACTTTGGCAACAGTGCCAACGGAAGCTCATGCTCCACGCCGCCAATCGACAACCCAGCCAGTCCTAGAATAAGAAAGACCAACTCCAACGATGTGATTTCAAATGGAAGGCCAGGACAGTTGGATGTGAGCAACAGATCTTTGACGGAGAGTGTGATTCCAAGCATAGGAGGAAGGAGAGTGAATAATTTAGGCGAGGATGCCATGGAGGTTGATGAGGTACCGAAGATTGAGCAGTTGGATTAGTTAATTATGTAGCTTGGCCGGCTCTAACACCTCATAACAGACACATGCTAAAATCACCAAATATCATCAATTTACCCTACATACATTTTGCTCCCATAGCACCAAACATCGGAAATACTCACTAATTTTCAACTATTTTCTCCAGAAGTAACCAGGGATTGCACTGCTCCCTTTTGCTTGTCGGTTAGTATGCCTAATTTACTCCTCCAACCATATATTATCTAACAGGGTCTAGTGTGAGCTCCATTGAGTATTGTTGTTATTACAGCCTCGACCAGGCGGGCTCAACTTGACTCCATTAGGATCCATAGGTGCACTAGAGCTGATACCCTTAAATTTACACAGCGATTCATTTCCATGCATTCCTTCATGATTGACGACTTACAACCTGTTAACTTCGAGTGATTCTAACTATTTGACATAAGAGAAAGAATATGAAACGTAGCTAGGCGAAAGAGGAAGATATCATACGAAGGGTAGCAGAAATCAGACAGATAAATATCAGACAGATAAACACCATACAAAATACGGAGATGAATAGATCACTACACCAACACATGTAATGATTCTTCAAGCATTTGAGCGTGCATGTCCAAAATTTGCAGCCAATCACGCGACCAAGAAAACAACTGGTTCTTCAAGTCAAGTAGACAACTCGAATGGCATAAGTATCGCTGGATATTCACAAACATTTTGGCTGCTAGCTAGTACTTCTCTAATTCCCCATACCTTCTACAATTTAGTTCAAGTTTCTTCTGTTTTTATGGGTTCTATCAAATTGTATATGAATTGTAATAAGTAGGTTTCGACAACCCAAACAACTAACTATAGAGCTGCTAGATATATTACATAGAATGAGTTCATGAAGATATGGTGTAGGACTAGAACAACGTTAATTATCCATTAACACGTGACTAGACTAGTCATGTTCACTCGAAAGACCTCTTAATTGCTCTAGAAGTGTCCTTCAACAATTCTCTACCTTGTTCCAAAACAGCATCCATAACCATGACAGGGTGGGGACATCCCTTATATATATTTGCGACTACATCGACACCATTTTTGGCCAACTTTTCGCCATAAATCAAACCCTCGGACTTCAAAACGTCACACTCGGCGACGGCGACGAAGGCTGGAGGGTTCTTCTTGAAGCTGGCATCGTCGTAGAACAACGGAGAGGCCTCGGGGTTGGTCAAGTCTTCTTCGTTGGGCACGTATAAAGCACGATACCACAACATCTTTTCTGCAGGCAACTGTGGAGTGAGTTCGAATTCCTTCCAGGACTCGTAGGTTTCCGGGCTGGCGGTACAGTCGGTGACTGGAACAACCAAAAGTTGGAGTTTTATGGAAGGAAGAGTTTTGGAGACGTCGGAATTGACGTACTTGTGACATACAACGGCTGCCAAGTTTCCTCCGGCGGAAGAACCACCCACAGATACTTTTTCCGGATTAACACCGAGTTTTTCGGGTGCCTGTTCGAGGGTCCAGAGAAACGACTCGTATGCATCATCTGGGGCAGCAGGGAAAGGATGTTCCGGTGCCAATCTGTAGTCGACACTGATGACAATACACTGGGCCAACTCCGCAATATGGGAACAGTATGAATTCTCGGTGCCGATGTTTCCAAGAACATGGCCCCCTCCATGGTACCACAAAAAGCACGGGAATCCTCCCTCAGGCACAGGAAAATCAGGCACAAATACTCTCGACAAGATCTCGTCGCCGGTGGTGTACTTTCTTGGGATCTTTATGTCAAAGGTCTCCTTCAAAGGCGACAACGGGGTTTGGCCAGGAATCACGTTTCCTCCGGCGCGAATTTCCGCCAACGGAACTCTATGAGTATAACATATGGCAGCGAGGCTCGACAAAGAGTCCTGGTAGAACGTTTTGTACACAGGGTCAAGTTTGTCCACGACAGAAGGGTGTAATGGGAATGGAGTCTGGGGAACTCCACCAGGAAATGAGAAATCAGCTTGTATAGCAGGCATTACGTATGTGAATATGAATAGTGTGGATAAAGAGAGAAACTGCAGAATGTCTACTTCTTGTGGGTTATATATAATCTGGTCCCCCAGCTTAATCTCGCGGCTCCAACGGTTTGTCAAGTCTTGTGAGGTTGATAGTGGTAGGAACGCGGGGCCACTCAAAATGTTACCCGGTTACAGATGGAGGGCATATTTTTTGGTGGAGGTGGGGGGCCAAATTCCGCTTTGAGATAATAGGGTTTTTCGGCTAGTCCATTGGAGGGAGCACAGATAGTGGGGGAACAATCAGTGGAGGTGGCAGCCGAGGAGTGTATATAAGAGAATAAATGGACGACTGAAGACCCTATAATTTAGAGATACGAGTATTTAAGACACGCCAGACGTTGATCAAGACATAAATCTCGACTTAATTCACGACACGACACTAAAACACACTCACACTATGTCATACCCCTCTTCATTTACTGCATTGCCCGATAAATCAAAGGTGCTCGCTGCCTACAAAGGCAAATCAGTCGCCGAGCTTCCCACGCCGTCGGTGGTGATCAATGGATCGAAGTTCGAGTCCAACTGTAACAAGATGCTCGGCAATGCTTCGAGGTTGGAAGCGTCGTTCCGTGCCCATATCAAGACTCACAAGACAATCGAGGGGACACGTCTTCAATTGGGAACTGGCACCCTCACTACGGACCGTATTGTGGTTTCAACGATGATGGAAGCGTGGCATGTGCTCCCGTTAGTCAAGGAAGGCTTGATTAATGATATCCACTTCAGTTTACCGGTCGTGGGAACGAGATTGGCCGAACTTGCCGACTTAGCCAATCAGATCCCGTCGTTGAGAATCATGTTGGACAACGCTGAACAGTTGGACGTTCTCGCTGACTTTAACGCGGCCAACCCAGATACCAAGAAGTGGTCTGTGTTTATTAAGATCAATATGGGAAGCAACCGGGCCGGTTTCCTCAACGACTCCGAGTTTTTATCTGAGACTCTCGACAAGGCCCTCAAAGACGACAAGGTCAAACAGGCTGTCGATATCTACGGCTTCTACTGTCACGCTGGACACTCTTACGCTTCCGATAACGAAAATAAGGCAAAGGAAATGTTGTTGCAAGAGATCGGTGCCGCAAACTTTGCCGCTGAGGCTGCAAAACAAATCGTTCCTGAGTTGGATCTTGTTATTTCCGTAGGAGCTACTCCAACAGCACACGCTTCAGAGATCTTGACCATGGCCGAGGTAGAGACATCCATTGGTGGTAAATTATCCGGTGCCTTGGAACTCCATGCCGGTAATTATCCATGTTGCGACTTGCAACAACTCTCGACCAAGTGTATTACTGAGGAAGACATTTCGCTCGTCTTGATTGCCGAAGTCATTTCCACCTACGTAAACAGAGGTGACAAGGGTCCGGGTGAACAATTGATCAACGCCGGTGTCTGTGCGTTGGCTAGAGAATTCGGCCCGCTCGTTGGCCACGGAAGAATCTGCGAACCAAAGGAATATAACAACTGGGTCGTGGGAAGACTCAGTCAGGAACATGGGATTTTAGTGGCTTTGGAGGATGAAGCTAAGTTTATTCCTTTGGGAACGATGGTTAAGGTTATTCCTCAACATTCCTGCATCACAGCCAACGCCCATCCTTGGTTTTATATAGTGGATGATGAGGATAAAGTGGTTGATGTGTGGGTTCCAGCGAGAGGGTGGTAATGCAACTGAACTGTTTCTAGCCTCTCTGAAATTTCCATGAACCTTGATTATTCCATATCATTTCATCATCTTCCCTCAGCTTCTCTATAATTAGGACTCCGTTAGGGAGTCTTTGTACTGTTAAAACAAGCATAATATCGTATTTAACAAGCATCTTCTAATACAAAACATCACGTGATATATATGATACGAGCCCGTGTATATTGCAAGCCCTAGTCACTTTCCCCTAGATATGTCCACTAATTGGGTCATTGTCCAGCCAGATACCAGTCATAGGACCGGCAGGAGTAGATATGGACACTTTATCGAATACCAGATGCTATGTAAAGATGATTTCAGCGGTGATGCTTTCGTTGAATAATAAATGTGTCAGAGACAAAGGCTTACCGGAAGAATATAGTTCTTCCTCTAAACAATCTCATCCAATAATGTTTCTCTACCCTCTCCTCTCTTGACTATAGTGTTTTTAAGCGATTCTTTGACATCGAAGATTACATAATCATTCGCTTACAAAATCAATTACGTAAGGCACAACGCGCCCATTACAAACACGTCTAAATGTAATGATCCATCCCCATCTCCACCATCATCACACATCACAATGGTTCATACTAAACGAGAACTTGAAGAAGACGTATCGTCAGTCCTGGATCAACAGGCGCACTCGTTGCCGCCTGCGTCCCAGACGATTTCGTCACAAATCGACGCCTCTACACACACAAGTCTCCTCAAAAAGGTGCGTCCAAACACAGTGGAGGAACCATCTGAGTTCGAGCGGGTGTTGCTTGACATGACACAGCAAATCCAGGAGATCGGGCAAGAAGAAGACCAGAAGTGGGGGAGGCCGCCGTTACCCAGCGACTTTGTGCCCTCCACGTACGACATCACTTTCCAGCAATTAGATGCCGAAGAATTCACCAACGGCGAGTTCACCAACGCCAGATTCTTCGGAATCACCCAGGAAGGATACTCGGTGCTCTGTAACGTCACGGGGTTCATCCACTATCTCTACGTGCCCGTACCCAAAGGATTCTACCGGGACCAGCACCTCGCCCGCTTCGTAGCGTACCTCCAAGCCAACTTCGACGGGGTCCAGAGCGTCGAAATGAAGTTGAAGGAAAGTATCTGGGGATTCAACAAGAACTTGAAGACACCTTTCTTCAAGGTGTCTGTTGACAACAACCGGAACCTCATGAAAGTCCGGTCGGGGTTTGAGAAAGGTGAGGTTCGGTTCGAGAACATGTTTCCGCTTCAAAATATCACATTTGACAATATCAACTATCTCTTGAGGCTCATGGTGGATTGTAAGATCACGGGGATGTCATGGATCACGTTGCCTGCTGGGAAGTACGACATCATCGAGGACGTCATGAGGATCTCTTCCTGTCAGATTGAGTGTTCTATCGACTATAAGGACCTTGAATCGCATCAGAGTGAGGGAGAGTGGCTCAAAATGGCACCGCTTCGTATTCTTTCGTTCGATATCGAGTGTTCGGGTAGAAAGGGGATCTTCCCCGAGGCCGACCAGGACCCAGTAATCCAGATCGCTAATGTGGTGTCGAAACTCGGAGAATCGCGCCCGTTTGTCAGAAACGTCTTCACCGTCAATACGTGTTCCAGTATTATTGGATCGCAGATCTTCGAAAACAAGACCGAGGAGGAGATGTTGATGAAATGGACGGAATTCGTGAGAGAAGTGGACCCAGATGTAATTATCGGCTACAACACCGCAAACTTCGATATTCCGTACTTGTTGGATCGAGCCAAGGCGTTGAAACTCGGCCGGTTTCCATATTTCGGCAGACTTAAGAACATGAAGCAGGAGGTAAAGGACTCTGTGTTCAGTTCGCGTGCCTACGGAACAAGAGAGAACAAGGTGGTCAATATTGACGGCAGAATGCAGCTCGATCTCTTGCAGTTTCTCCAGAGAGAGTATAAGCTCAGATCGTACACATTGAACTCGGTGTCTGCCCATTTCCTAGGCGAACAAAAGGAAGATGTCCAACACTCCATCATCACAGACTTACAGAACGGTAACAAAGAGACAAGACGAAGACTTGCCGTGTACTGTTTGAAGGATGCATACCTTCCCCTCCGTCTTCTAGATAAGTTGATGTGTTTGGTGAATTATACGGAAATGGCGAGAGTAACCGGTGTTCCATTCTCGTACTTGTTGTCCAGGGGCCAACAGATTAAGGTTATTTCACAGTTGTTCAGGAAATGTTTAGAGGATGACGTTGTGATTCCGAACATGAAGAGTGAAGGAAGTAACGAGGAGTACGAGGGAGCCACAGTCATCGAACCCATCAGAGGCTACTACGACGTCCCCATCGCCACGCTAGATTTCAGCTCGTTGTATCCATCGATCATGATGGCCCATAATCTTTGCTACACAACCCTCATCTCGCAACTGAGCATAAAAGCGTTCGGACTCACCGAGGATGACTACACTAAAACACCCAACGGTGACTTTTTCGTCAAACAGAACCAGAGGACGGGAATCTTACCTACGATTTTGAACGAACTTTTAACCGCCAGAAAGAAGGCTAAGCAGGATCTCAAGAAGGAGACGGATCCGTTCAAGAGAGATGTGTTGAACGGTAGACAACTTGCGTTGAAGATTTCAGCCAATTCCGTCTATGGTTTTACTGGTGCCACGATTGGTAAGTTACCGTGTCTTGCGATCTCGTCATCAACCACAGCGTTTGGAAGAGAAATGATTGAAAAGACCAAGAACGAGGTGGAAGAATTCTACTCCATCAAAAACGGCCAACCATACGACGCCCAAGTTATCTACGGTGACACCGATTCCGTGATGGTGAAATTTGGACATGCCGACCTCGAAACGTGTATGAAACTCGGAGAAGAGGCTGCAAATTATGTCTCGACAAAGTTCAAGAACCCCATTAAGCTCGAGTTCGAAAAGGTGTACTTTCCATACCTTTTGATCAACAAAAAGAGATACGCCGGATTATACTGGACAAACCCACACAAGTTCGACAAAATGGACACCAAGGGTATCGAGACCGTCAGAAGAGACAACTGTCGGTTGGTCCAGATGGTGATCACCAAAGTGCTCGACTTTATTCTTGAGGATAGAGACGTGGAAAAGGCACAGAGGTTCGTCAAGCAAACCATCGCAGATTTGCTTCAAAATAGAGTCGACTTGTCGCAGCTAGTCATCACCAAGGCATACTCGAAACACGACTACTCAGCCAAGCAGGCACATGTGGAGCTCGCGGAAAGAATGAAAAAGAGAGACGCTGGGTCGGCACCAACTCTAGGCGACAGAGTGGCGTATGTTATCATCAAAAGCTCAGGCAGTGATAAGAACTACGACAAGTCGGAGGATCCGTTGTATGTGTTGGAAAACTCGCTCCCTATAGACGTCAAATATTACTTGGACAACCAGTTGACCAAGCCGTTGGAGAGAATTTTCATTCCCATCTTAGGGGAGACCAAGACCAAGGAATTGTTGGCCGGCTCACACACAAGAACCATCAAGATGTCGGCACCGAAAACCGGTGGGTTGATGAGGTTTGCAACCAAGTCGGAAGTGTGCAAGAACTGTAAGACACCGTTGAAGAAAGACAACTTGGGAGCGTTGTGTCCAAACTGTATTAGAGAGGGCAAGGGAGGAGAACTCTACGGAGAGGCACTTTCACAGATGAATTACTTGGAGAATAAGTTCTCGAGGTTATGGACGGAGTGTCAGAGGTGTCAAGGATCTTTGCACCAGGAGGTGTTGTGCTCTAATAAGGATTGTCCGATCTTTTATATGCGGAAGAAAGCACAGAAGGATGTTTATCAGCAGGGGAGGGAGATAGAGAAGTGGGGAGAGACAGCGTGGTAAACAATCTGAGCTACGACGGTTTTTGTCCAGAATTACACACTTCAGTAACAGAATTCTCTGCAGACCTTTAGCTCTTCGTCCCAGATTCACAAATTTCTTAATTAGCAAATTTTAGCCTGTACCAGACTAAAATGATTCAACATTGTGTTGTAAAATATCATAATTCACCGTCTGAACGTTATAAAACTTCAGTACACATACATTAAACATTCTGAGAAGTTATATCTATCGAACGCTCCGAGCTTTTAGTCCCTCTTGTATATTAACAATATTTATAAGAAAAACCGTAACTCCTGTAGTGGCTGCAAACATTTAGTATAATTATATTTGAGAATCTTTTCGATTACATAATATAAATATAAATATTACATAACATAAATGGTCGCAAAATTACAAAATTGTTATATTACATGCGTCACAGAGGTGACATAAATAAATGAGGAAGAGACTCTAAGGATTGCAAAAAGCCCCTAGAGGCACCCATAAGCTGACGAGGATGTATTGGGTAGCATGAGCCTATATAGCTGTAGAGTTAGATAGAATTGCTAGAGTTGGCCAGCACCACTAGACAGAAGTAAATATAGTGAGTTCACTCTAGCGTCGAGTTTACTAGAGTTGGGTAGAGTTGGGTAGAGTTGGGTAGAGTTGGGTAGAGTTGGGTAGAGTTGGGTAGGGTGGCTTGAATAACTGAGCTCACAATTCGCTTTGCTCATCGTTAGTTCTCGCTAGTATTACTCGTCACACTATACATATCCTCACAAGTAATACTACGTCTCCCCAAACATCTCTCCACACAGTTCTGAAACAAATTCGAATATTCCACACCAATTTCCCAGTTACAATTGCTGAAACTCCGCTGGAAGATCTTCAACAAGCCAGCGATACGGTTTTTGTGAAGGATCTTGGGCAAATTCCCTGCTAGGAGGTTGATGACCGAGTGGTACTCTGCACTGCTCTTGAATTGGACCTTGGTGAAGATTCCAGCGGACACCTTCACCAACTCTTTCCGGATACGGCGCAAGTATGCGTGGCCGTCCTCCAACTCCGGATAAAACGCGCCGGGTAAACTGTCAAATACAAACGATTCCGGACCTTCTAACGAGTAATTATACGCAAAAATAACGAGCACGGCGCTACTTACGATATTTTTCCGGTGGAGGAGTGGGTCGGAGTTTGGATCGTACACGTATGTGATATCCTCGTTATCAGGAGATAGCAACATCTCAAAGAGGAAGAGATAAGCGTGAACGACACTGATACCTCCATTGATGCTGTTGCTCCACTCGAGCACTCGGTGCTTGACGTTCTTGTACTCGGTGTCTGTGACTTTGACGTTCATTCTGCTGGGAGCCCCGGCGTAGACAATGTAGTCGTAGTGGGTGATGCGCATGTAGATCTGCGAGATATGGTAGAGCGAGAACTTGCACCGCTTGTCGTCGACTCGGAGCATCGGTGGAACGAGTTTGCGGTCGCCTTCGCCAATATAAAACGCAGTAAGGGTGTCGGTACATCCGCGGGCACACGTTTGGGAGCACCACACGTCGATGGCAAGCGAGATCGTCTCGTTCCACGTCTCCTTGATGGAGTTCCACTCTAGGAATGAAAGCTGCAAATCCTTTTGCTGCATTTGAAACATAATGGTGAGTAGACCTGCTAGTAACACGCTATTTCCGAAGGCATTGGTTTTTACAGTTTCTCTGTGGAGAAGGCTCTTGAGCGCCGTGAGGAATTTGGGGGACTGAAAATCGCTGGTTGGGTCGAGTTTCTGCTGGTTATCGAATTCCCAAAGTTTGTCCTCGCAGGGAAGCGAGAGCTTGATCTGGTGGGCGTAGAGTATGATGGTGTGTCCGTAGACAGTGGCATGAACGGCGTCCAAGTAGAAAGCCATAAGACACGCGCGTTTCATGGACTCAAACTCGATCCACTGCTTCCAGACGTGGGGAGCCTCCTCCACGTCTATTTTCTGAGGATCTCCGCCAAGAATGGGGGAACGTCTGAGAAGCTGGATTTTCGTGCCGTGATAGAGGAACGAGCGTTCGTGGAGGTACCGTGACGTACTGGTAATCTCAAACGACTCCAAGAGAAGGAGCGATTGGACGATGTAGAGTTTGGCTGGAGGTTTGCAGTTTGGGTTGGAGAATATTAGCCACCGGAGAGGTTCCGCGATCGAAACTGCAAGTTGCTGAGGGTCAGAAAATAGATCTTCCGATTTTCCACTACACAGCGTGAGACTGGCTCCAAGCATGATCATCGAGAGAAGGAGTAACGGATGGGCCTCAGCATTGGAGAACGACGGGCGATGAAGGATCGGATACTGTGGGTGGTAGATGAGCCAATAGAGCTCTAAGCAGCGCTCGACCTGAGGAAGGTCGAAGTCAGAATTGACCGAGAGCGACGGGATAAGATCGATGAGACAGTTGCGCGTCGCCGCTGTGATGGACGTTCGTGAACTGGAGTGGGGGAAGTTGGGGGTGGTGGCAAAGACATTTTCAAGAAGCGACGACATGGGCGAAGTGTCGTTGGGGAAATGGTGGTACTCACTTCGAATGGGGATGGTAAGGGAATCGTCGTGGAATAGCCATTCTATAAGATCCGAGGGTGAAAGTGGTTTGCTAATAGTTCCTGACAATTGAGGCGCTGAGGCCACGGGCACGGGAGGCGCTGGAGGAGACACAGGTTGGGTGGATAAGTTGGGTAGCTGACTAGTTAACGAGCGGTCCGACAATTGTTCGATATGGGCAATCAGCTCGCGGCCTAGACCTTCTTCAATATGGGCACGGAAATCTCCTCGTTTGTGATAATTCTCCTCCAACAACCGTGTGCGTGGAAATGCTCCAAACGGTTCCTCTACATGATCAGTAATTGAGCCTGAAGCCAGAGAATACCTCTCCCTCGCATGCTCGCCAGATATTTGCACAGAATGTTCCTGGGGAATAGATTCTCGCAGACTAGACATAGGTTCCTCTCTGGGAATATGAAAATGGTTGGAAAAAGGTACAGAATATCCAGGCAATCGAAACACAAACGATTCAGGGTTCATTCCGGGCGTACTGCTACCGTTAGACGTAATATTGGAATGTGTAGAGGGAGAAGTATAGAACAGTGGTAGTGAGGGAAGAAGCTGTGGTGCATGCTTGGTACCACTACTTTTTGGCCCATCGCCCTCTGGCCCATTATCTTCCCGAATTTCTGCAATCCCATTCAAGCTTTTGGCCATACCATTGGAGTTTCCCTTGGAGTTTCCAGTTAAATTTCCATCCTCTGTCATCCAACGACTTCCAATACCTGAATTAGCTCTGCCACTTGCGTAAATTTCCGGAACAGCTCTCAACGCGTTGTCCAGGGTCTCGCCAGCTGCTGTCGCAATCTCTTTGACCAGAACCACTTCTGACTTGTGACCCTTGGGTCCTTTCGTACTAGGGGTTCCTGTCTCATTCTTAACATGTCTCTTGTAGTGTTTTTCTCGGATATCGTTCCTTGCAAAAGTCTGCAGGCACCCAGTATACGGACATTCCAACTTCTTGCTGGGATCGTGGTTCTTGCGATGTCTCGAAAGATGATCTCCTCGGGTGAACACCCGAGAGCATTCGGGGAAGTCGCATTCAAACGACCCGTAGACCCTCTTTCGCTTCTTCTTGGTGGTGTTTTCGTCGTCTACCATCACGAGTCTAGAAATGGAGTCCGGTCCTTGAAATGATACTTTTTCCCCAGCGTTGAACATACTGATTGCGCGGAAGTTCCCGTGCGGTTGGGGAAATCGCGGAAGTTGGCGTGCGGTTGGGGAAATCGCGGAAGCTGGGTGTTTTGAAGCGGCGATGCGTTACTGAAGGGAGAGTGGCGATAAGGTGGACGCTTAGTGAATAGTCAGATGTATTTGATCAAGTACAAACTCTACGAGCCGTTGGGCTGGGGAGAAATAAAAAAGATTTAGATTTTGGTAGTGCCAGGAATTTGGCGCGCGATTCCCAATTATTTTTAGCTCTTTTGGAAAAATGTGGAGAACCAGGGTAGCGCCCATTTATCGTTGATTCGCCAAAAGATCAGTTAGCTCTAATTTTAAAAAGTGCTTTGTTAAACAAGGGTTTTATTGGGGGCAATGGAAATGTTGACCGCCTCTATGAAATGAATGTATTTAGGGTGCTTCGGCGAAGCTGTTGTTGCTTGCTTTTATTCTCACTATCTGAGATTCGAAACCGTTAGGCAACTTGCGCAGGGACCGCCGTTTATTCCTGGTAGCGCCATTTATGATCGTCATGTCACTGTTAGCGACGACTTGCGGGATTTGGCGAAGAAATCAAAATATAAAAGGATGGACCCACTTTGACAGCGACATTTTCCAGAAAGCAACTATTTTTTACCTTTTAAATATTAACTGTATGCATTTTGTATAGCTAGGGAAAATTCATATATATATAGACGAAGAAGCATCCTAGCACGATGGGCCAGAAGGACTGGAAGCGAGGACAAGAATGGTTATCTGGTAGCGCGGAAAAATCAGTTGTTGCAAAAACGAAAGCCACAACGCTAGTTTTGCGCTAGTCAGTATCCAACATGATTCTGCTTATCAGTAGCTATCTGAAATTTACTCTAAAGTGGCAATGACTTCCAATTCGACCTTAATTCTTGGGTCCATGAAGTTGGCAATGACACAGGACCTGGCTGGTTTTTGCTTAAAGTATTCACCGTAGATTTCGTTCAATTCCTTTGCGTAACTAATATCAGAAATGAACATCATGACCTTGAAGACCTTGTCAAGAGAAGTACCGGATTTTTCCAAGACGTTGATGACATTCTTGATGGCCAAGTGAGTTTGTTCAGCAAGGGATTCTGGAATGGCACCGGTGTCATAGTGTTGACCGACAATACCAGAGGTAAACACATGACCGTTGGAGGTGTAGGCAGGACTCAAGACAGGGTGTTCTTGACCGTCAATGGCGGCCCAGGATAATTTTGTTGCAACCATTTTTAGTGTTAGCAAAATTTGTAGAAATGTCTGTATCTGTTATTGCCTGGTACTTATAAATGAATGATAATAAAGATTGAATAAGAGACTTCTCTTATCGATAGACGCTTGGAAACGATTTATTACTGATAAATTTAATAGATAAGATATTGCTCTCTTTATATCATGGACTTGGTGGAGGGTTTGGTGGAAGATTATCTTGAACGCGGGTGGCCGACATTTGCGGAGGACCGTATATCGACGACATTGTGCCACGATATTGGCGGGGATTGAATTAGGCATTTGGAGGTCTTCTATTGTTGGGCTTATAGACTAGCAATGCTACATTAATGAAATTTGGGGGAAATTAAGGATATCACAATGGATGCAACGGTACAGCGAAAACAACAATAGCCTCAAAGAAGTTCAAGGATTACATTGATGAGGTAATAAGATTGGAACATTTCCAGGGGGCGGAATGATAAGTAGAGTTTCCAAAGATTAGATTGTAAGTTGAAGTTGCTGTAATAATACTCGTTGTACTGGTCCCTGCTTCGTAATCGTTTCTAATTACAGTTTTTCAAACGGCGGATTTATTTTTTCGCAGGATTATGCGGTGGAGGGTAGATCCAACGGTCGGTGGAGGGCATTCAGCATGAGAGTGGAGGGTTTCTTCATGATAAGATCAAAAATGAAATGTGGAGAGATTAACTTATCAATAGAAAGCTTTCATGGAGGGTGGTATATAAAGGGAGTCGGGTCACGAAAGAATAAACACGTCTTGGAACATTACAACAATACTTACACTAATGACTAAAGACAAAAACGCAACTGACATCGAGGTCAGCCGCAAGACTTCCATTATTTCCAACAGCTCTAACCCGATTCTTGAAGGAATCGAAGGTGAAGAAAGAGAGCTCGTCGAAGCTCTTGCAGACCACTACTATGATGGCGCCTTAGAAAAGAAGGTTGTTAGAAAATTGGACTTTAGAATCTTACCAGTCATCGCCTTGATGTACCTTTTCAACGCTTTGGACAAAGGTAACATTTCCAACGCCAAGACTGACGGAATCGACAAAGACTTGGGAATCGTTGGGACTCAATGGAATCTTATGTTGACCGTTTTCTACATCCCGTTCGTTCTCTGTGGTTTGCCCATCTCGCTTTTTGTAAAGAGATACAACGCCGCTAACGTTATACCAATGTTGATGTTTACATTTGGATGTATAACCTTATTGGCCGTCCTGGTCTTCAACTTTGGATCTTTATTGACTGCTAGATTATTCTTGGGTGCCATGGAAAGCTCGTTTCTCCCGTCCATCATTTACTACCTCTCTACTTTCTACAGAAGAAGGGAACTTGCTACCAGAGTCGGTGTTTTTTACGCAACTTCCGCAATCGCCAATGCCTTTTCTGGTCTCTTGAGTTTTGGTGTTTTTCAAATCAACTCCTCCAAGTTGCACGGATGGCAAATTCTCTTCTTGATCGAAGGTTTCTGCACTTTGACCTTTGCCGTCCTTTCCTACATCGTTCTTCCAAGAACTGTCGAAACTTTCTCGCGCTTCACCAAGGAAGAAAGTGAGTATGCCTCCTACAGAATCAAAACCGATTCTTCCGACGACAACTCCAAGAAAACCTCCTTCAGAGACTCTATCAAGGTGTTCAAGCACCCTGTAGTTATAGCATGGATGATGGTTGAAATCTGTATTGGTGTTCCACTTAATTCCATTAACAACTGGTTCCCTCAAATTATTGGTAATTTAGGAAAGTCTGTGGTCCAAACCAACTTGTACACTGTTGCTCCTAACATTTGGGGTGCCGTTGTTTTGGTCATTTTGACCATCTGTTCTGATAAAGTTAGAGTTAGATCGGTATTTATTTGTTTCGCTGTCCTCTGTACCTTAGTCGGGTTTGCCGTCTTTGGTGCCATCGACACTAAATCTCACTTGGGAGTGGCCTACTTCTCTTGTTTCTTGATGACAATGGGTGCATCCGCCTCATCAGTCTTGACTTCAACTTGGTATACCAACAACACTCCAGGTTCCAACAGAAGAGCTGTCATTTCTGCCGTTGGTGTGCCTCTTGCCAACGCCGCTGGTTTGATCTCTACAAACATCTTCAGGCCAAAAGACGCACCTAAATACATCCCTGCCTTGGGAATCACTGCTGGTTTCGGTGGTTTAGCTATTGTGATCATCTTGCTGATTTTGGGCTACATGATCTTTGACAATAGAAGAAGAAACAGGACCCAGGGTGTCCAACATACTTTCGAAGACGTACCTACTTATATTTTAAGTGAAGGTCCAGGGAATCCTAACTTTAGATGGATGTACTAATCTCCGTAATTCTAACTTCTTTTGTTTCTATAGTGTATAAGGTTAATCGATATTTTGAAAATTAAGAATGAAAAAGAGCTACTACAAGTGTTCTTACAAGATTTATTCAGCACCCAGAAGATTACTTACCAGAGTATCCAGTACTTTCAAGAGAATCAGACTAAGACTCATTTTATCAACCAAAGATGGATGAAATGATAAAATCGCTCACGAGTCAGCTGAAACAGCTGAAGCATATACTGGGAGTGATAACCATATAGAAAGAGACTTGGTTTTGTTTTAATTAAACCGCCTTCGAGCTTTAACTTTTTACTTCATAAAAATAGCTTAAATAAGCCTCCAACAAAAGCCACAAATAAATAAGGTGGTCACGTAAAACTAAATCTCACCGCTCCCACTCGGTAGCCCATCAACACTCTACTCATCCTTAGCAACTTCCCACACCACATAACTTCCCTCTGGTTACTGGAAGAAACTTGCTGTGTTCAAATTATTCAAAAATGTTGATGCAGAACAACATGAACAAGATCATTCCTGCCATTTTGCACAAATACGTTTCTTCAGCTAGAAATATTAATAGGTGGTGATCTATATGGATAAACCCTACACGCTGAACTTTAACTTTTATATTTTTTAACTTCAATTTTTTTTATGGAGGTAATCTAGGCATGGGACAACATTAAAGCAAATATAAAGGGAGCTTCTTTCGTCTAGGATGATTTGGCTGCAAAATTTTCCCATTTCGCTTCAGAGAGGCAGTCCTGGTAGCTTGAAACAACGCTAAGCTACGATTTTTGTCTCGTGTTTCAACTTGGTTGTCTCTTTTCTCTGAATTGGCCATAACAGATTCCCATAGCCTTGCCAAATTATTAACTAGAAGTACCGCATATTTCATGTTTGAACATGAGTTACCTAAGCTCGATCGAAAAGAATTTTATCTAACCGCGCTTAGCCTATAATACTCTGTCGGAGAATATTACTTAAACAATTGTCACGTGACGTATTTTGCAACCATTTCATTTCACCCTGGTGGTTATTTGTATCCGTCAACTATAACCATTACTGTCAAATTCTAGCTAATCACGAGTAAGAATTAGTAAGAAAGTATGATCTAATATACAGAACTAAAAATGGCTGCAATAACGGAGCATAAACTTCAATAACTTCAAGGGTCAGAAAAATTTTGTACTGGCCATGGGTATATAAATAGAGAAAAAGTGGCCGGTAAAGTACCCATTATACCTCATAGCTCTAAATTAACTTACAAATGCCTGCCATTAAATTCTCTGAGAGAAATAAAACGCTTCAAGGCTCTCCTATACCCATCACTCTTCTCTCTGGTTTTCTTGGATCAGGCAAGACCACTTTACTTGAAAATATTCTTAAAACTGAACATGGTCTCAAAATAGCAGTGATTATCAACGATGTATCTCAGTTGAACATCGACGCTGCGCTTATTCAAAACCACAACGTCACCAAGAAACAGGAGAAGTTGATCCAATTACAAAACGGGTGCATATGTTGCACCTTGAGAGGTGACTTGTTGGAGGAATTGGTTGAATTATCCACCAAAGGAGAGTTCCAGTATATCATCATTGAATCTACTGGTATCTCTGAGCCAATGCAAGTTGCAGAAACATTCACGACTGAATTTACCGAGATGTTATTACAGTCTCAGGGAACCATCCCTGTTGAGGAAGAGAAGGTATTGAAGAGCATTGTTGACCTTGGAGGACTAGCTAAGTTAACAAAATTAGACACTTGTGTAACAGTAATTGACTCCAAGCACTTTCTTGCTGACTTTGAAACCACCGACTTCCTTGTTGATAGATATGGAGATAACGGCCAAGGTGAAGGCGAAAGAACAATAACAGACTTGATGGTAGATCAGATAGAGTTTGCTGACGTCATTATCCTTAACAAAATCTCTACCATAAACAAGAAAAAACAAGCCAAGATCTTAAAAATCATCAAGTCTTTGAACCCGATTGCAAAAGTTCTCAAAAGCGATTATTCCAAGATCGATGTCAATGAAGTAGTTAACACGAATATGTTTGACTTTGAAAAGGCTAGTTCATCGGCCGGATGGTTGCAGAGTATAAACGAAATGACTTTACGTGAAGGGTTTGGGACCAAGGATAAACTGGCTTTAACTCCAAAGCCAGAAACCGAAGAATACGGAATCAATAACTTTATATATAGAAACAGGAAACCATTTCACCCAGAAAGGTTGTATAAAATGGTTAGGGATAAGTTTGTTATTATTGAACAATCTGGAGTTGCGGGAGAAGAAGGAGGCGAAGAAGAAGGCGATAATTCTGGTGAGGAATCTGATAATCTATCCGAAATTCTTGCTTCGGATGAAGAATCTGATACTGAAGAGTCGCAGTTTGACTCGTTAACTGAAAAACAATTAATTAAGAACAAAAGGTCTTCGCCGTTTGGTCCCCTTTTACGTTCTAAAGGCTTCTTCTGGTTAGCCTCTCGTCACATAATCAGAGGAGAATGGTCTTCAGCAGGATCTATGCTCACCTTGAAAGGTGGGATACCTTGGTTTGCTGTGACTGGACCAGATTACTTCCCACCTGAGGCTGCAGAATTGATTGCTAGGGATATGGAAGGAAAGTATGGTGACAGGCGTAATGACTTAGTTTTCATTGGATTGAAAATCAACAAAAAAGAGTTGACTAAGGCATTGGACTCATGTATTCTCACAGATGAAGAATTCAAAGAGTACGAGGAAGCTATCGATAATGAAACCAACTTGTTTAAAATTGAGAAAAAGCTTCAACAAACTTTTGATGATGGTTTTGAAAGTTGGATAGAATTCGATGAAAACGAGGAGGAAGAAGAAGGAGCGGAAAAACAAGAAAACGAAGATGTTGATCCAGTTGAGAGTTCGGAACAATCCAATCTTAAATCGAAAAGTGTAAAATCAACCTTGCAACCAAACTCTACCAAAGAACCTGAAATTCAAATAAATACGAAAAAACATGGCTCCCATGTACATGTTAGCGCCGTTAAAATTTAAGGTGTCCACATTTTCACCGGAAAATTGTGGCTAGTCGGTTACACTGTCTCGTGCAGCTAAATATATGAACAAAGATAAGATTAGTAAGTAATTAGCGGAACACCACTTTGTGGCTCACCGTACCAAACTCCTATCAAGTCGCTCCGAAAATTTTGCGGCCTGAAAATGAAATATATCCTGCCATACCAAAGCACCCGTAGAGGAAATACCACCTATGAAAGCCATAACTTGCTAGAGCATATTTTACGAGCAGTATCCTAAATATATATACAGTCTTCAGTTTTCTGCTCTTCGCCATCCATATTTAAAGTGTCATAACGTGTTGGTAATGTGTATCATTTCTCGTGATATCACAGAAATGCGGCGTTTAGTTTTTCCGGAATTAGTCGATGCTACAAGCCAAGAGAAGGCCAACACTTGTTATTAATATATAATGTCGGATTAATCTGCACTAAAACGACAAATTGTTACTCTTTATCAAAGGATACATTGTAAATGCAATGTCAAATGAAAAGTTTGACGTCTTGATTGACGCAACTAAAATACACTACTTACCAGATACCAAGGCATTTTCTTCAGAAGATATAGAAAAGGTAGCATCCGACTCATCCTCCTCCCTAGAATTAGATGCTGACCTATTGGAAATACCAAAAGTTGTACGAGAAATAGTACCTCTTGAAGATGATCCTACAATTCCAGTTCTAACATTCAGATATTTCTTGTTATCGGTAATTTTTATCGCACCAGGAGCTTTCATAAATACAATGAATTCTTACCGTACAACTTCAGCAGCTTATTCGATTTTTTTTGTTCAAATTGCTTCAAATTGGGCAGGAAAATGGTTAGCGAATATTTTGCCACATAAAGATGTCAAAGTTGGACGGTTGAAGTTCAATTTGAACCCTGGACCATGGACGATCAAAGAATGTGCTATGGTTACAATAACTGCAAGTAGTGGTGCTACAGGAAATCTAGGTACATCGTCTATATCTCTTGCAGAAATATTCTATGGAGAAAAAGTCAATTCGGCTGTAGCATTATTTTTCATGTGGGCCATCGTGTTTGTTGGTTATTCATACGCAGCCATTGCGAGAAACTTTCTACTTTATGACCCCCAATTTATATGGCCACAGGCTTTGATGCAAACGACTCTCTTTCAGACTCAAAAGAAGGCTGATACCGATTCAAAACTCGGATCGAAACAAATGAAGGTATTTTTTATTGTTTTGGGTGGAGTAACTGTGTGGCAGTTTTTCCCTGAGTTTATTTTTCCGATGACGTCGTCACTTGCATTCTTGTGCTGGGTAGCTCCAAAAAATGAAGTTGCAAACTTTATTGGCTCTGGTCTCGGTGGGATGGGCTTTCTCAACTTAACCTTGGACTGGTCCAATATTACCTCGACTATAATGTTGTCGCCATATTGGGTCCAAGTCATTCAATTTATCGCATTTATCATTGGTGCCTGGGTCCTTCTTCCAGCTGCAAAATGGGGTGACCTTTCTTCATTCAAAGCTGGACTTATGTCGAATAGTCTTTTTATGGGCAATGGTACTAAATACCCGACCAACTTACTTCTTACAAAAGATTTGAGATTGAATGAAACCGCTTATGAACTACTCGGCCCAGTACATTTAGGTGCTCAGAGAGCTTGGAATATGTTTTTTGATTATGCTGCATATATGAGTGGGTTTGTGTGGGTAGTCTTATTTGGTTATGAATCCTTGGGTGCTTCTTTCTCTAAGTTGAAAGCATCCTTCAAGAATAGGAAGTTGAATGACTCACTTCCAATCAACTTGCAGTATACTGACAGGCTTAACAAGTTGCAATCAAAATATGATGAAGTCCCTCTTTTGTGGTACCTTGTTTTATTTTTAACCAGTTTCGTTACCTTGATTGCAATTTTTGCTTCGGGCCATATGTTTATGCCTTGGTGGACCTGTATAGTTGCATTAGCATTTGGTTCTGTGATAGTTACACCCTTGGCTTGGTTATATGCGTTATCCAACTTTCAACTCGCCATTGGTACGTTCAACGAGTTACTTTATGGGTATATGGTTCAGAACATCCCCACAAGACATCCTGCAGGAGCAATCACTTATGGTGCTATTGCAGGAGATGCTTGGTATAGGGCCCAATATATCTTACAAGACCAGAAGATCGGGCATTACATGCATCTTCCTCCCAAAGCAGTATTTTTCTCGCAAATATTTGGCGAGTTGATCGGAGTACCGATCAATTATGGGGCCTTGAGATGGGTGCTAAAGACCAAGATGGAATTCCTAAATGGTACCAAGAAAGATTCATTACATCAATGGACAGGACAAAGTATTGTCTCATCCAACTCGAACGCTGTGCAATACGTGATTTTGGGACCTAAGAGATTATTTGAAAACTATAAGGTCCTTCCATATGGTTTCTTGGCAGGAGTTATAGCTCCAGTCATTTTGTTTGCATTACATAAGGCATTTCCGAAGTCGAAATTGAAATTTAGGTTATGGAACACTACTGTATTTTTCTCCACCATGTCAACTTTCTATGGGAATTTGTCAACTGGTTACTTATCCCGGTTTATAGGTGGAACGGTGACGATGTTCTGGGCTTTTAGATATAAGCACGAATTGTGGAAAAGATATAACTATTTGTTAGCGGCAGCATTAGATACTGGTTACAATTTAGCCATATTGTTGATTTTCATATTTTTTTCAGCAGGAAAAGTTGTCAATATGCCAAACTGGTGGGGCAATAATGCGGAGAGTATAGAGAGATGTTTTGCAAAGCCCTAAATAATGAAGCTTGGCGCTACATAAATAATTTAATAATAGAACTTAATTGGACTGACCAAAACTCCGACAAATTGAAATGTACTATAATTGTATTACAGAGGTGGTCTAATTTAGAAAAGGCTTTGCGATTTTTACCCGTTTACGAAAATAGGGAGGCTATCTCAATAGAAAATTAACCATAATTTGCATAGTCTAGAAATCGTCCGTAATTTGGACTCAACCGTTGGATACCATCTCTGTTCGGTGAATCAACAATTGCGTCTTCCGACAGCCCATTGAGCATGTCAAACAGACTGCGTCGAGCTACACCTCTCGACTATATAATTAGATATCGATGAGAAAAATATGAGAATATTTTTTATCGTTTTTGGGGGAATAACAGTCTGGCATTTTTCGAAATATATATTTTCCGATTACGTCTTCACTCGCGTTTTTATGGTGGGTGGCTCCAAAAAATATTGTTGCGAACTTCGTAGGTTCTCGTTTGGGAGAAATGGGTATTCTTAACTTAACCTTAGATTGGTCAAATATTACGTCTGAAATTAGGACCAGCCCATGCTGAGTTCAAGTGATTCAAATTATTGCCAAAGTTATTAACTTAGGATCCTTATTCCTTCAGTGAAATGGGGAAACTTGTCAGTTTAGAAAGGTGGACTTATGTCTAATGCTGCATTTATGGCAAATGGTTCGAAACATCCAACCGGAATTGCTAACAAAGGATCTAAAATTATATTTGACAGCTTATGCGCACTTTGTGCATTTAGTTGCGCAAAGACCGTGGGATATATTTTTCCAATATGCGTCCCTAAGTAAGAGCTTTCGTATCGGGTACGCTATTTTGGTACAAGGCCATCTTCAGCAAATGCAAAAGGTCAAAGATTCCTATGCGATTAGGAAATCACATGGAGAAGTCCTTGATATTAACTTGCAATATCGCGCTAGTCCCGTTGAGTTGCAGTTCAGATATCCAGAAGTATCTCTCTCCTGGTATGGAACTCTCTTCTTATGTTCTTTTGCTACCCTCATGGCAATTTTTGGGTCGGTCACATGTTTCTTCAATAGTGGGCTTTCCTTACAGCAATTGGGTTTAGTGTTCTCATGGTGACCCCATTGGCGTTGTTATATGCTGTAGCAGGGCTTTAATTGGTTATTGGAGCCTTTGATGAATTTCTCTATGGTTACATGATTCAAAGGAAGTCATTTAGACACGCTGCTGGATCTCTTGCTTATGCTGCAATTGCAGCAGAAGGATGGTACAAAGTACAAAATATATCTTGCTAGATCGAAAGATTGGACATTTTATGCATTTACCACCCAGAGCAGTATTCACTTAAATTTCTAGTGAAATTGTCAGGATCCCTATCAACTGCGGTACTTTGGGATGGATCTTGAATACAAAGAAGCACTATTTGAATGATACTTCTATTAGTCCGTTATATCATTGGACTGCACAACAATTGCTGGCTTTTCCAAATAAATGCAATCCACTATATTATCCTTGGTCCAGATAGATGTTTTGAACTCTACAGGATAGTGCCATGTGGAATAGTGTGAGCTCTAGCGCCAGTTTTTATGTTTGCACTTCACAAAAAACCAGACTCGAGACTTAAGTTCAGATTTTGGAATAAAACCATCGTCTTCTCTTCTATTTGCAAGTTCTAGGGTAGCCTTTCTGCTGGAGGTTTATACAGATTCATAGGTAAAACCATCACCACGTTCTATATGTTCCGGTATAAAAATACTCTTTGCTGAAATAATAAAATTATCTTGGCTGCTGCTTTTGATTTTGGTTATAATTTGGCTGTCTGGTTGATTTTTAACTGCTTTGGAGCATGGAAGATTTTCAGGTAATATTGTACTATTCAAGGATCAGCGACTTCATGTCTTGCTCTTTCGTCCCATAAGTACTATAGAAAGTTTCAAATAATGGTACAAGTAGTCTTAAAATGGTTCCTTCGTAGTACTTTATCTCATAATCATATTTTTGAGAAAATCCTGTTCATCTAAGACCCCAGCAGCAGCAGCGCTGCTGCAGCTGGTAGTCCAAGAGCACCTTGGTATAATGTTAATTATTTCCTACATGTAATATTGCTAGTAGGGCTTAAGCTCTATCGAAACACTAAAAACATCATTGGAATGGCTTTGCTTGGTCCATAGAGACCCACAGCAGCTCTTTCCTCTCCTTCTTTTGCCCAGTTTGTGATTCGAGTAGGTTGTGCGCAAAGTTGTAGTTTCGTAATTCAACACCATAAAAAGTATCCAAGGCGTAGTAGTAATGCAATTCGAAAACATCATAATTAGGGGGTCTCCATAACCTCAGGTCAAGTAATATAGATACTAATCCTTTCCAAACTGCCCTATTTTCGTTATTCTGTTCTAGTAAGAACCTCCACGCGTAAATTTCAAAACAGTCAATTTCTCAGACTGCACTTGAAAATTCAATAAATTTTTCACTATAGTAGGACAACACTAACAGGTCACTACGGCAGGTCTAATCAATATGTCGTTGTTTAAAAATATAATTGGTCGTGGAGTTTTCAATGGTTCCACAACTACAACCACCGGTTCCGTTGTCGTGACTCAAATCCGTAATGCTACCAAAAAAGTATCAGGATCCAAAACTAACAAAAACGATTCGGCAGGTAGAAGATTAGGGCCCAAAGCACACGAAGGACATTTCGTGAAACCCGGTCAAATTATAATGAGACAAAGAGGTACTAAGATACATCCTGGGGAAAACGTTAGTATTGGTATCGATCATACCATTTACGCAGTTGAACCAGGCTACGTGAGATTCTACTATGACCCATTTCATCCTTTAAGAAAGTATGTGGGAGTATCGTTAAAAGAAGAGTTGAAGTTACCGACACCACATTTCTCCCCTCGTGTTAGAAGATTTGGATATGTTGAGATCTCTGGTGAAAAGGCAGAACAAGAAGAAGCGCATATGTCTAGAAGTGAATTTCTTGCACAACCACAGATTGAAGCAGCAAAAGCTCTCGAAGAAGCTAAGAATTTGGAGACCATTGGAAAATATCAACAAGCCCTCTCCAAAACTTTCGGAATAAATCAAGATCTAGAATTATTGGCCGATAGATACTTAAGCATCTCTCAATTTCTTCAAAATGGAGAATCCTTGGAAGAAGCTAAAACTCAGGCAACTTTCAATTTTGTTTATGATACTAAGTTAGCTGTCAAGAGAGGAGAATTAACCGAGGAAGCTGGAGAATCGCTCAAAAATCAATACATTTCTCTTGTTACCGACCTCGACTTAAAGGTGGAAGTTGACGCCCAAGGAAACCTTTGTAAATACACATCTCCTGAAGAAAGATCCAAGCTCCAAAAACAAACGTTAGATACTCTTCAAAAAGATTTCAATAAGGTCCTCTCTAAAGACGATCGTTCCGCCATCACCAACCTTATTGAAACCCCAGGAATCTTCACCAAATCAGAACAAACAACCCTCAAAACCAGATACCTCCCTGAAATATTATCCGTCTATGTTCCTGGCTCCGTTATTCCTGATATTGATCCAGAAACTGCTGACAAGAATATTGTAGTGCAGAAGATTTTTGACGAAGCTTCAAGATCCACAAAGGTGGTTGGAAGACCAATTAACGTGTTTGCTTCCAAAGCAACATAACTGTATATAACTTGTCCATAGTAAAACATTCGATAGTAAAATAGAGAAATTCTCTTAGTACTTAAACGGTGACTGTAATTAATAAGTATCTAGCCAGAATACTTAAAAAATAGGGCAAATGTCGCTATAATATTCTGGAAAAGGCACCCGCTATAAAATTGAGAAGTAAAATGTAAATGTTCCTCACATTGAAATTTTTGGCTGCTGACATTAACAGATTTACTAAAGGTGCTTCGTATCTGTCTGAGCTCTCATAAGATTACGATTTGGCTATGAATCCTGGACGATACACATATCAGCTGCGTAGAAACGGGGTCTTCCTATCTATAGGAATACACTGTATCCCAATGGATATTATCCTGTTTCAGATCTCTACAATAACTATACTTTATGGACTTTGGTTAACGTTATTATTCAAGCTAGTTCCTGGTATCTCTTTCTATTTCTAACCCTATCTCTCTAACCCGTCTACTAACTGGTCTTAAATTTTGCAACACGGTCGTTGTGATCAATCTCGTTTTCGCGCCAAGCTGTGTGTCGAGCCAAAATTAAAAACAACTCAACACTTCTTCTTAAAACACTGCTAAACGCATCTTTAAATATGGTTGAATTCACTAAAGAAGCTCTTCAAGAGAGTGCTCCATACTTGCAGTACCGCAAAGTTGCCGTTACATACCAAAAATACCTTGATCAATCAGTTCCGTTCACTGTAAAACGTTGGATCGGATTTGGAGTTCTCTTCACAATCTTCTTCCTTCGTATTCTTACCTCTCAAGGTTGGTACGTGATCTGTTATGGTTTGGGAATATATTTATTGAACTTGCTTCTTGCTTTCCTCACTCCCAAATTCGACCCTTCGTTGGAACAGGAGATGAAAAACGAAGATATTGAAGAAGGAATTCAAGATCAAGAGGCTGAGGACGAATTCAGACCATTTATTCGGAGATTGCCTGAATTCAAGTTCTGGTACAATGCTACTAGAGCCACAGCTGTCAGTTTCTTTTGTTCGTTGTGGACAATCTTTGATGTCCCGGTGTTCTGGCCGATTTTGTTGATGTACTTTATTATTTTGTTCACATTGACGATGAGAAGACAGGTACAACACATGATAAAGTATAAGTATTTGCCATTTGATATTGGCAAGACAAAGTATACGAGGTAAGAAAACTGAGAACTGTGATGGGTAGTTGAGTGAACTATCTGTGCTAGTATTGTGAAGTGAATTCTAGCAGAAGACTATGCATAGAGTTGGATATATTTGTATTAATTAACTGATGGATATCCTTCACATATAAATATATCTTCAGGCTAGCCTATCTAGAAAGATTCCCAACTTTGGCGTGGAATAGAAGAGTACTACTATTCAAAATATGAACTGTGGAAACTCTCCAATAAGCACATCAAGGTAGGGATTTAGTGCTTTCATTAAATGCCTAGGTCTTGAAGAAGTGATAGCTCAATTAATAACGATACAAATCTGTGACATTCGTTGAACTTATAATTCAATGGCGTCGCTTATTTAGAATGAATCTAAACTATATGTGGTTAGTTTACAAAAGCAGGAGTTAACACGAAGCTGCCGATTGCATTTTACATTTACATTCAAATATAATTTGTTTGGGTTACTAGTCACATATCAAAGGAAGATGTACTAGGAAACAAGCATAATATATGACTTACTACATTTCTTAGGTCAAAAGTTATTAGGTCCACAGTTGATCTTCGTTGAATCACCTACAGCCTGAAAAATCAAATTGACATGGTAGTATTTGGAAAACAGTTCTAATGTAATCCTGAAACTTGTGACGGGTAATTACCGACTCGCATAATCAGGCAAAGAGGTTATTATCTTCACTTGGATGATTGAGGGAGAGACAAGCATATTCGTATAGTACTGGTTAATGGCGAGTACTAAGGAACGAATTAAGTTTCAATGGCGTTTTGATTGGCCGATGCTTTCGCAGCTAGAAATATTTTGATCTGACGATTTCGAAGGTACCTTGTATCTTCTCTTCTGATGATATTAAACTATCTACCGCTTAGGCAATCCAATAAAAAATTGCTGAAACGATCTTGTCTAATTCTACTAGTTAGTGGCTAGTAGCTCTCGCTCTTTCTTCAACTCTTGACAAGAATTCTTGAACGTGACTTCTCCATAGCCCAAATTTCATGTAAATATACCTCTTTTCTAGTTCTCACTTGAGATACTTCATATTCTCTAATTTTACAATTTTTAATATTCTAGCTTGTAGAGCATATAGTACTGGATATGACAAACGGATGACTAGTATCACCTTAAGACCTTTTATGATCTATTTGTCGACTCCGTCCATGGTTAGTTGCAACTTCTTTTCTCACCTCCAATTTGTTCTCTTTTCGACGCACGTGACCAGTACCGCAGTATCAAATTGCCGAACAACCCCTAATCGCTCACTACTTCCACCTCACTACTTCTTCTCTACTATATCAATTGAACATGAGTCGTGCAGAAGTTGATTTACAAATCAGCGTCAAAAAGGCATGCAACACTGATGAAGTACCACCAAAAAGAAAACACGTCAGAGCATGTATTGTCTACACCTGGGATCACAAGAACTCACGGGCGTTCTGGAACGCTGTCAAGATCCAACCGTTGCAGAGTGATCAAGTCCAACTCTTCAAAGCATTGATTATGATTCACAAAGTCTTGCAAGAAGGACATCCAAATACTCTTAAGGATGGATACCGCAACCGTGATTTCATCTCCTCATTAGCCACGGTATTTCCCTCTCAGGGAAATACCTATGGGCGTTTAATCAATCAATACGATAAATTTATTCTTCAGAAGTTGGATTTCCATCGTAACAACCCTGGGTTCAATGGGATTTTCGAATATGAAGAATACATCTCGTTACGTGCCGTTAATGATCCAAATGAAGGGTACGAATCAATCTTGCTGTTGATGGATCTTCAAGATCTGATTGATGATTTACAAACCTTAATCTTTGCAACGATTAATCAAACTCCAAATAACTTGTGTAAGATATCAGCCTTGGTTCCATTGATTGCAGAATCATATGGGGTCTATAAGTTTTGCGTATCGATGTTAAGAGGTATGCATCAACAATTAGGTGAAGACGAGGCTTTGACTGGGTTGTTCGAAAGATTTGATTCTCAGCATTTTAGACTTCGTGATTTCTTCACTGACTGTCATGCCATTAAGTTTTTGACTAGTTTGGTTACTATTCCAAGATTAACCAACAATCCACCAAATTTAAGCACCACTGATGAAGGTGTGCCTATTTCGAGACCTCGCTCAGTAAACACTGCTCAAAGTGATACCCCACAAATCTCGTCACAACCAACGTCTAACTTTGAACCACCCGCCAATCCACCTCCTGCTATTGATCAACAGTCTGGATTCCTCTTGCAACAGCAGCAAGAACAAGAACGCATTCAACGCGACTTGGAAGCTCATCGTCAACAACAATTGCAGCAACAAGTACAACAACAACAATTATTTGAAGAACAACAAAGACAACAGGAACAAAAATTTCAACAGGAACAGCAAATGTTGCAACAACAGCAAACCCATCAACAGCAATCTCGCGTTAGTGAATTAGAAAACGATTTATTAATATTCAAGAACCAATACGACAATGACCAACTGTTGTTGCAGCAATATGATGCAAGAGTCAAGAGTTTGGAGAATGAATTGATGACTTTCAACGAAACTGCAACCCAACAAATTGCTTCAAAAGACGTTGCCATTCAAAATTTAGAAGAACAAGCAACTAATTGGGCAAAAAAGTACGAAGCATTAGCCAAATTATATTCTCAATTGCGTCAAGAACATTTAAACTTGTTATCAAAGTTTAAGAAGATTCAACAAAAGATCAACAGTGCCCAAGAGTCCATTATGAAGAAAGAAAAGTTTGAAAAAGATTTGAAAGCCAAGAATATCGAATTGGCTGACTTGATTCGTGAACGTGATAGAGCAAGATTGGATTTGGATAGAGTCAAGGCAAGTAAAGATCAAGAGATTGAAAAGCTTCAAGCAGAAGTGCGTGAATTGAACAGTCAAGTCAATGAATCAGGAAAGTTACAATCGATGAACTTGACTAATATCATCGCCAAACATGAGCGTGAAATGCAAGATATGAAGAGCCAGTTAAAGGATAGAAACTCTCAACTCTCAAATCTTGGTAGTGAGGACTTGCAAGAAAAATTGAAGGAAAAAGAAATTGACTTGGAGATTGCTCAGGAATCTTTGGATAGTGCGTTACGTGAGTTGGCTATCTCCAAAGAAGATCAAGACGAAATTGTCAATGTACAAATTGATCATATTTTGTTGCAGAATATTGAAAAACTTCGTAGTTTGATTGACATTTTCTTGAGCAACAATGCCAAACGTGTTCAAGACACTAAACATGAACTTACATCAACGATGCAAGCTGGTAACTTGAATGCTTCTCCTGAGTATTTATTATCGATTGTTGAGCTTAGTTCTGACACCGCTACTGACTTTGCCACAATATTCAATAGTTATATTGCGGAAGGTAGTCAAAGTTATGCTGAAGATAATTCTAGTTACTCGGATATCATTTTGACCAGTTCAGAATTGGCTACTAGTCTTAATGATATCATGCTTAATGCAAAGGGTATTATTCGTATTCTTGCACGTGACGACGAGGAAAAGCTTGTGGCCTTGGTAAATGATGTTTTACACTCAGCAGAATTATTCTTTGGTGACTTGAAGTCGGACAACTTGGATGCTCAAGCTGATGATGATGACAAGATCGACATTGTCATTGATGGGAATTTGCAGCTCCAAAATTCTTTGCAGTTTTTGGGTAGGTTCGTTGATGGCTTGCGTAAATCAAGTGGTATCAACTTTAATCTGGCCAACTTGGAAGATTTGGTAAACAGTGAGATGGAACAAACAGCCAAGGCTGTTTCTTCTGCAGCTAAATTCTTGGATGAACTTCTTGTACGTGGAGGTACTTTGGAAGTACATGAAGGAATCTTGGTCGCTGCTAAAGCCATTATAGATGCTATCATGTTATTGATCACCGCAGCTGCAGAATCACAAAACGAGATTGTTAGCAAAGGTAAAGGTAACCAGAGTAGAAAAGAATTTTACAAAAAGAACAATCGTTGGACTGAAGGCTTAGTCAGCGCTTCTAAAGCAGTTGCAGGTGCCACAAATGTATTGATCCAAACTGCTGATGGTGTGCTCAAAAATTCCAACTCTAATGAACAATTGATTGTGGCCTCTAACGAAGTAGCTGCTTCCACCGCACAATTGGTGGCTGCCTCCAGAGTCAAAGCCAACTTTGTATCTAAGAAACAAGACGCTTTGGAGCAATGTTCTTCTAAGGTATCCATGGCTTGCAAGCTTTTAGTAGCTCGCGTACAAAAGTTGTTGGAGAAGGATGAGACCCAAAGCAACAGCAAGCAAGTTGATCTCAACAAGTTGACTCCTTACGAGGGAAAGACTGTGGAAATGGAACAGCAAGTTGAAATTTTGAAATTAGAAAACAAATTGAATGCTGCCAGAAAAAGGTTAGGGGAGATCAGAAAGCATGGTTATAGAGATGATGATAGTGATGATGAGAACTAGTCGAAAAGTTATGTATTATAAAAATTAAATAAAGAGACATTCTGAGCAAGTCCTAGACCAGCTTTGTAACTTACAAGATATGTCGTCTATATTCTATGCAGAAACTTGTGTAAGACCGCTCTTCCACGCTTCGGCCCATACCGAAATAGTTCTGCAATCTAATGTGCTTCACAGCACCGAGTACTCCAAACCAAGGCTATTCAACATACACAGGTGTGTATTAACTGAAGGTATCAAAAACGATACTACCATGCTATCCCAAAATCTTCAAATGCCTCGGTACAAATTTCTTCATCCATTTATGACAGAGGAGTTGACTTGGTGACGTCTTTGCTCGAATTATTAGTAGATCCCCGTGCATAACTGGATGTAGATTGGTAGTTGAGCAATGACACCAATTCGAAATGCCCGACAATGGATTTTTAAATGAGGAAGAATCAATGTTCAAAACTTTAAAATCTAAGATCAGCCGAGATATATTGTATAATTTATCGCAATAATCAAGGTCAGATATTGGAGCAACTACTTAGAACTGACAATTCAGTTCACTTTCATATCTATATCACATTCTTCTCTTTCTAATCCTTCGGATGAGATGGTGGAGGACCTTCTGGTCTATCAAAGTCTCTGTTATATCCACTGAAATTGCCATTAATATTCTCTGGGTTTTCTGGAGGAACATAATAACCAGGGGGATAACCCAGTTGATATGTTTCAGGATAAGTTGGTTGGCCCGGGGGATAAGCTGTTTGACCTTGAGGATGGGCTGTTTGACCTTGAGCATAAGCTCCTTGCGAGTAAGATCCCTGCTGTTGCTGATAGTAATTTGCATTTGCATTTGGATATCTAACGGCTGCTCTTTTTCTCCTTCTCATGCAAACGAATAAGAACAGAAGCAAGAGGAGGACAGGTACAGCAATAAACGCAAACGCCCATCCAAATCCGTTGAAAGTGCCTCTGTTATTTGGTTGTACCCAAATTACTCGTTTAGTGAGTTCTGGTAATAGCATTGAAGTAAAATAAGTTGAAAAGATCACTTTATGACAAACATTGGAGAGTGGGGCCTTTTATAGTGCGCAGCAGAGATGAATTGAAATAATAAACATGATGGGAGTGCATATAAAAACTTCTTGGCCGCAAGGCTCTCACAGCCGCAAGGAAGTCATGACATTCTCTCGGCGATATTCCTGTTCTATACGAGTTGATACAAGTTGAAACAAGTTTGATGATCGTGGTAGCTACCACCACTCTCAAGCCTCCAACTTCCTCCTAATTTTCTGATCATCTATTGTACCTAATTTTCGCAAATACTTGGCGAATTGAATCCGCTTTTATTTTTCGGTGCACTATTTCTCTGACCTAGCGAGATGATTAGCTGGTTATGATCCGTGACGTTAGACAGCAACACGACCACCATCTAGAGATAAATCAAGTGACTACAGCCAAATATGTTCATTAAATGCTGATGACGTGAAATACTGCATGGAAACGCAGTTACGAAATTGAAAAATCTCCCTAATCATTGGGCTATAGTCCTGCGAGGTTCATTTTCTCAGCCTGGAAGGTTAAATGATACCCCAATGATGCAAAAAAAAGACTCCCACAGGCAAGCACATCGTGACATCGTGAATGTTTGAATCAAATTTTATGTGATGCAAGTCACCTCTTTTGGTTACTTGGTCAATTTAGTTGAGAAATACGTCCCTTACATTTGAAGTATGTCCATATTATTTTCAAAAAGGCGAGTTAACTCGCAATGATGCATAAAATATTTCTGATACTCAAATTATTACACACACTGAATTATACTTCAAATGGCTAAAGTCTAATTTGATAAACAAGCACAAATAGCTAAGCTAAAGCATAGTATTATGCTAAGCTAAAGCATAGTATTATGCTAAGAAATAGCATAGTATTATGCTTTCAATCAGTATATTAGATTATCAATTCATAGCATACTATTAAAATTAGCATACTAAACCAACTGCTTTTGCGGGTGCAAAGCTTGAAACTTGCCTTCTGGCATCAATAGTACTTTTTTAATTTAATTGTTTATAAGCTATATCTGGAATAATAGATACCTTAACCAATAGATATCTAACATTTCAGGAGTTAATACTAAACAAATCCATCTCGAATTAAAGTCTAAGAAAATGAAGTTTTCTAAATCAAAAAAGTTAGAGTCAAAACCTTGGAAAGGAACCTTTAGAAAGAGGGATATATTTTTGAGAATCTCGAACGTACTCTTTAGAACAACATATGATCTTCCCGGATATGTTGGAGAAAATAGGAGTGCTGAAGTTGTCCCCTTGTTGGCTGGTATGAGTGGTCATAGTTGTTTATCAGGTCGGGACGACAATGCTAAAGAGGGAAATATCCCGTCCGTTGATGGAGGATTACCCAAGGATGTTACTAAAGGAAAATGCCCCAAACATTACGAAAGAGATAGCAAATCAAATGCGCTGAAATCTCAAGTTCCTGTCAAAGCGCCCAAGGTCTACGGCAATGCAAATCCTCTGAAATTGGTATCTGATGTTAAAGGTTCAAAGCTTTACGCCGTATACAAAAGAAAATCCCTGAGAGCCCTGGTTCTGTGTAGTTTGGCCTTGGAAACCGCCTCAAAAGATGATCAGAAAACTTTGAACTACGATTTTGAGGAGTATCACGTTTCTGACTTCGAAAATGACGTTGAAACAGTTCTGGAAAAGGATATTGAGTCTTCACATATCTCGAAAGCTGAATCAGTTCGGCGTGTTCTGGTCACCACCCTATTAGACAATAAGCTGAATATTCTTACTGTTGCTCCAATCGAAGGTTGTGAAATGGTACAGTCGGACTCTAGAACTGTTGGAGAGTTAGAAATAAATCTTCAGATCGGTACAAAAGGCAGTGGCGGAACCGAGAAAATTGGACACTCAAAACGAGGTACTATTAGGAAGTCGAAACGCGGAACCCTTAGAAGATCTAAAGAAGCTATTATTAAAAGGCCTGTGGTAGATAATTCCATTAAAATTTTGGCCAAGGATAGAACAAGTTCAACTTCAGCAGTTGTTCCTAATATTGGATGTGGGTTTGTCATGAACATGACAAAGTATTTTGAGTCGGTTAATGCTATGGAGTTCTGATGCAAATATGGCTGCAAAAAATCTTATTAATGTGTCGATATTTAGTTCCCTATTTTAAGAAATTTTAACACTACCAACAATAATATTAATAATTTAACTAATAATATAGCTAGTAATACCACTATCCTACCATGGATTCAACGGGTAACGGGGAATAAGACATCAATTTCGGAGAGGGACCCTAAGAAAATGCCGTGATGATTTTATAAATTTCAATCATTTTGAAAAGACATCTCAATTTGTTCATTATTTAAGAAAGATGTTGAATTTCAAATAAAATCGAGACGTAAAGATGTACTTTGAAAACATGCACTTATCCAATAAACGAATCTTAAACATTCTCGGGAGTTCTAGTACAAACAATTTTCATAGACTCTATTTTTATGTAATATGCTGGGAAGGCTAAATTGTTGGGGCGTTGAATTTTTGAAAATTTCCTGTTGTTTTAGTACAGTAGGTAAATTCAGCTACAATTTAGAGTCTGTTCGTATGTTCTTTGTATGGGATGGGAATTGACTTGTATTTTTCAAAAATTCTCTATTAATGTGATTCGTTGACCTGCTCGGAAAATACGTTTTGCTTCAAATTCTCTGGAACTATGAATGATGTCATATGTCGTATATTCGAGTTGGCGTGAAAAGGTTCACAACCGAAATGATGAAGCGACATATATTTTGTCCCTCTATTCAAGGATTGAAGCATTGACGTCCCCACGACAACATCGTGATTACGTAGAGTGTGTAGTTCGGATAAGATTGTTGAAGGACTTCATTCAATATATATTGAAGAAGCAATTCTACACATTTTCAGAGGCGTTTAGAATGTTGCGACATTCACCCCTGAACAGAATTTATGTAACTAAAGTTTGGTTGGCCCTCTGTATAATGAAAAGATTTGTCCTTCGTATAGTATTTTTGTCACCAAGATGTCTTGAGAATGTTGACCCCAATTTTCTCTGATATAAATTTCATTTGGCGTGCTTGGAATATATATTACGATATTTGCAATCTACCCAACAGAGCTGCTAATTAAGTTCCATTTGGGAGCTTCATAAATATATATCTACTTCTGGGAGTGTATATCATCGAAGATAATCTATACCTTTAACCAGCTCGTCTCGTCTATTTGACCCGTTCTGCTGTATTTTTAATCATGTCAGCATTGCCCAGTCAGGGACATTAATAAATGTCGTCAATGTCGTTTTTGATATGAATTATTAATTGTTCTATCTGCAACGTCTTTTTCCCATCAATACCAAACATTATTATAGAGAGCGGCCCTATTCTACAGATTATTACCTAACCTTACTTTCCTTCTATATAGGCCAAGTGACAAATCTTTAGATTGATTTTGCTAAAAGTGGTGATTCAAATTATTTGTTTGACAACCACATAGCAAACTCTCGTGAAACTCCCCGTATTTACCAAACGTGGAGGCCATAAGGCGTCAACAGAACTCCAAAATCAGACTGCAAGCCAGGATCTAATTATTGGTTGATAAAATCAAAGCTCAACAGGCTGAATCATCAACATACTTGGTAAACTTATTCGACCTAGTGCTATTAACTAGTGGCTGAAGATTACAGAGTCAATCACATAAAACTGACGTAGTCAAATATTGATGTTATAATTCAATTCTCGGTATAAAACTTCGTTGATATCTCAATTACTTCATCAATTCTTTTTGCTACACATTTAAATTGAACTTTTACAACGTTTCATTCTACTTTCGAAACCAATTTTTTTAACAAATATTATAAACCATGAGTTACTTTGTTGTACCAGCGGTATCTTACCAGACCCAACAGAAACTTAAAAAGATGGAAACTGAAAGGAAAAAGAAAAAATCTCGTGGTGAAGGTTCGGATTCGAATTCAATCTACTCAAATTCATCTGGAAAATCACGTTTGAAGGGTGACTCAAATGGTGAAACTGTCGGTGATTCTGTTTCAAGACGACAAAATTCCGATATCGAAGAAGACAGGGATAAGATTTTCCTGGCATTTCCAACTAAATTAAAATCGTCCTCTTCAAGCGAAGGATTGGCTCCTTTGGGTCCCCGTAAATACTTTGCTCGATCCAATTCTTCAGCATCTTCACTTGCGGATGTACCAGATAAAGCTCGAAATGCGTCTACTTATTCATCATCTTCAAATGCATCACAAACATATCATTCTGAATCTCACAAACAGAATATATTGACGCCACATTCTGGGACTTCGCCAGCAACATCACCTGGGTACGTCCCAACGAATTCCCAATCGTCTTCTCCTTCTGGCTTTCCATTTCCACAAGATAGGCGAAATTCATCTCTTACATCTAATCACTCACATTCAAAACCATTAACGCGGTTTTCTCGAAGACTATCTAGCCCCTATGCGGGAACAGAGGACGACAAAGTTCCGGCAAGGATACCACGTCCCAAAGGAACGGAAACCGAAAAGAGTATCTTCAAACCATCCTACAATACAGAAATCCCCCAAAGAAAAGTACATATTCCGACATTCAAACCGATTATTGACATTACTGTATTAAACTCCTCGGAATCTATAAAACAAGCCTTGCTTATGCCCTCGTTTCAGGTATTCCGCTATAATAACTTCCTCGATATTCTTAGGGATTATCACTCTAGCGACCCAGTTAATTTTGCCAGCGTCAGACATCAAAGCATGAGAAAATTTATTGTTCGGAACAGGCTCAAAAGTCATTGGGAATCAAAACTACAACCAGCAATGGCATCAACCACTGATCCTTCTACAATTTCGCTGCCCCACAAGGATATTCGGTTTTATGAAGGCATTTTAGCCCATGAGCTTCTCCGTTTGAGATGCTTCCTCAGAAAGCTAATAAGGGCAGAATCCTCCAAGCGAAATTTTGGCATCTTGCACAATGAAGAATTCTTGCAGTTAAATTTTTCCAATTATGTCCGGTTTTTAATTGGCTTGCCTGATATTGAGGATAAAAGTATATTGACCGAACTGGAACTTGAGCACTATTCGTACAAAGATCTTTTCAACAAGATTGGGGATGAGCTTTGCCTAATTAAGAACACCGAGGATGGTGAAGTGGACACAGATATGGATGAGCACAAGAAAGTACTCATAAAGAATAATTTATTGTTGCAGGCAATCACTAAGGTTTCGTATGAATATATTTTATTTGAAAAGTATCATATTCAGATTCTTTCCAAACTCCATAACAATTCCCTTATCGGAAGTGAGGTTCTAGAAAACCTATTCAACAAACATAAACACCACATCAAAACGAACAACCTGGAGCTGCCTAAAATCCTATTATTCAATACATATTACTCAGCACAATATGCTTGGCTTCTATGTACGATGATACCATTTGTTCGTGTATTCGAATCAAGTATTTACCAAGAAAACAATAAGCTAATGAACGATGCTGAATTGTACCTGGAGATTGAGGCCCGAACTATCAAGACCTCTTTTGCTAAGTCAGATCAAGAATTGTTTGATACATTTAGTAGCAAGTTATACATCAATGACTTTGAACAGTATCAGTCACTAACCCCTGATCATTTGGTAAAGATTCACAAATTACTTGACAACCAATCACCAAAGTACAAAAAGGTGAATAGGCACGAGACGCCTGATCCATGTTCCACTTATAGTCACAAACCAATGAATTTTGAGCACTATGGTAGCTCATTATCTACAATAGGCTCTAATACTTTTGATCTTGTTCAATCACGAGATTTGGCTCTTCAAGTTTCTCCTTCTAACTACAATACCGTCTTACGTGAATTTCATCGTATTTTGAAACCTGGCGGGTATCTCGAATTACCAACTCTTCAAGTTGGCAGTGAGTTCATACAAGAACATATCGAAAATGTATTGTTCAAACCGGGGTCAGATTTTCAACATCCTGCAATGCCAAAGGCGAGTGGAGCCTCGCGGGTGGAGGATTTGGATATGCATATGGTATCTGAGGTCATTCCTAATTTTCCCCAAGTCCTCTTGGCTGAGCTTAACACAATTTTCGGTAATGGAACTGTAAAGTACAGTATCTCGATTTTAGATTCACAAAATGAGATCAATGGATTCCTCTTCAAACATATAAGATTCCTATATCTTGAAATGAGGGGAAAGTTTGACGAGTATTGTGCGAAACTTGACGAAACTGATGAAAACAATGCCTTGTCGACTACCGACGATGAAAGTATCCATTATTTCATTCAAATTAGAGCAAGAAAATCAATGTGATCAAATTAGAGCCCTTTAACATTTATGGTTTGAGCTTTTATTTTCTATAATGAGATGCCTTCAACCTATGGCAGTACAATCCAGCCAGCTTGCTTCCTGATTTATTCCATACCCGGAGGCATTGTAACAATTTACATATGGTCAACGTATTACTTTTGACTTTTTTACAATCTTTTGACCTTTCATTTGTTTATTCTTAGAGCAGGAAATACCCTTTAATGATCAAAGGAAACGATACTTTTTTTACATAATAGAATATGCAGCCAGTATTTTCACGGTAGTATCAATACGTAAATGAAATATCGGATCTATTATCGTCCTGCATATTATGTTGAGTCATATCTACTCGAAGATATTAAATTTCACTGATTTTAACTACTTGAGTCAGAAAGACAACCAAACCTTCATCATGACGAAATGTGTGTATATAATTGACGTTGAAAGTGGTAATTTGAAATCGTTATCAAATGCTATTAAGCGTATTGGTGGTTTTGAAATTAAGTTTATTCACAATGGTGAAGAATTCCAACAATTTGACAGTCAGATTGAAAAGTTGTTATTTCCAGGAGTAGGGAACTATGGACATTTTGTTAAACAGATCCATGAAAGAAATTTGATTTCTCCTATCCGAAAGTATATTGAAAGTGGAAGGTCACTCATGGGGATTTGTGTTGGTTTACAAGCATTTTTCAATAGTAGTGAGGAGTCTTCTGGGTTAGAATATCAAGGTTTGGGATATTTGGGTTTAGATTTACACAAATTTGATAAAAACGATCCAGTATTTGCCAAGAAAGGACTTTCGAAGTCGGTGCCACATATTGGCTGGAACAGTGTATCTGAGATCAAGACAGAGATGGAAACTCTTGGATCTGACAAGGCATTTTTTGGAATCAATACTACTAACAAGTACTACTTTGTCCATTCTTATGCAGCCATATTGAAAAATGAAGAGTATGAGAAGAAAATCGAAAATTATTCTGCCAACGGATGGTCTTTTGCATTTTCCAGATATGGCTCTGAGAGATTTTTGGCTGCAATTGCTTACAAGAATTTCTTTGCAACTCAATTCCACCCTGAAAAATCAGGAATTGCTGGTTTAAAAGTATTGAAGTCGTTTTTGGAAGATTCTAAGATTACAGATTTGAAGAAGTCTGATGTGCAATCCAACGGTACCACTGAGAAGTCTGAAAGTGGACTTACAAGAAGAATCATTGCGTGCTTAGACGTTAGAGCCAATGACGACGGTGATTTGGTAGTCACAAAGGGGGATCAATATAATGTTCGTGAAGCAGGCGAATCCGAATCTGAAAGTGGTAAAGTGAGAAATTTGGGTAAACCTGTCGAACTTGCAACAAGATATTATAATCAAGGAGCCGATGAAGTAACGTTCTTGAATATCACATCATTCCGTGACTCTCCCATCAAGGACCTTCCCATGTTGCAAGTATTGAGTAAAGCCGCAGAAACCATTTTTGTGCCGTTGACCGTTGGAGGAGGAATTAAGGATATGGTAGATCCCGTGACTGGAGAGGAAGTTCCTGCTGTTAAAGTGGCAGATTTATATTTCAGATCAGGTGCTGATAAAGTCAGTATTGGCTCAGACGCCGTCAATATTGCTGAACGCTATTATGCCAACAACAAACAAAAAACAGGAAAGAGTTCCATTGAGACTATCTCAGCAACTTTTGGGAACCAAGCCGTTGTTATCTCAGTGGATCCAAAGAGAAAGTACGTTTCATCGCCCTCAGCAACTACAATGAATACTATTAAAATTACCGATCCTTCTAGATTTGGACCAAATGGCGAAGAATATTGTTACTACCAAGTTACCTCGCAAGGGGGAAGAAAAGTTCATGAATTAGGTGCTCTAGAATTATGTATTGCCTGTGAAGACTTAGGTGCTGGTGAAATCTTATTGAATTCCATTGATCACGATGGATCCAACAAGGGTTATAACTTAGAATTGTTACAACAAGTCAAGAGAAATGTTTACATCCCTGTGATTGCAAGTTCTGGAGCAGGAAACCCTCAACATTTTCAAGAAGTTTTCGAGTTAGATTGTGGAATTGACGCTGCGCTTGGTGCTGGCTTATTCCATAGAGGTGAGTACGAAGTCAATGATGTGAAGAGATTTTTACAAACGGAAGCAAACATGGATGTGAGGCTCGATGATTCAGTGGAATTGTAGTGGGGTGAAACGATTCATGTTCACTTCTAACGTTTAATTACACTACTCGTCTCTCAACCGTATGTCCTGCTGGGTACCTACGAACCATCCTCGCAACTCAAACGCCTGAATTGGCCTGTGTACCTTGGTATACTAAATAAAAGATATAGACTCAACATTTGTTATTTGTTTTATTGAGCGATCGTAGTAAGTTTCTGGTGGAATATCACTTCATCAGACTCTAGTATAATCTTCAGAACACATGTTATAAAGTTTTGAATGGTACTTTCTCGTAGTTGCAATATTGTCCAAGGTTTCACAATTTGAACTGCGCATAATTTGGGTGAGATCAAGCGAATTATTCTAACTGCACGCTGCGCTGACCTTTATTCAGTTAGATTACAATTAAACTTCTCACTATCGACTCCTCAACCATGTCCCTATAATGGATGAGTACAACAAGGATTGCATTTCGGTGAACGAATCGATGGTGTCAACATCGACGTCACTATCTACTTCTATTAGTCCCAGTGATTTAACCAAGTCTTCGAGTTGCATCAAATCGGGATCATCACCGATCCTGTCGAATTTACCAGACCTATTGATCAACTTGCGTACTAACGATGGGAGGGATCTGGAAGTTTCTACAAGTAGAGGATTGTTGAATAAAGTGTTCCAGCTGGCTTCAGCAGTGGCAGGAGTGGTAACAGGAACATCTGGGGGTGTATCTAGTGGCGAAGGACCTTCGCCAGTCACAGAGATACCAAGTGCTCCAGTATTTCCAGTGGAATCAATTACAGAATCTTCGGAGCAATCTCCCTTCTGCTATTACCCTGTACTGTTTTCGACTCCTGTGCAAATGACAAAATCAATCTCTGCATCTTCTCTTAGGGGTTCAAACTCGGCATTGATGCTGACACCCCCTGATCAAGAAATCCACGAACCTCTTATAAAAACTCACACACTGATGAAAATGCCGGCGATATTTCTCGGGGATGGGATGCCACTTCTCAAGGTATCCCATAAATCTAAAAAACGAATTCTAATTAAACTTGATCCCACTTCATTCAAAGTGCTGTGGAAAAATGCCTTCAACACTGCCTCATTATCGACTTCAAGCAGTATCCTGAGACTTATAGGATCCAATTCTCTTCCTCTCTCGAAATCTAAGACATATGAGTTCTCGCTTGAAGATATCAAAACGATCACCACCCAAAACGATGCCAGCTTATATAGAGAAGAATTGCATGTCTCCAAAGAATTTGAAGACCAGTGGCTTACTGTAATATACTTCAGTCATAAGAAAGGGAAATTAAAGACATTGCATATAATTGCTGATACCGACCATGATTTTAAACGACTCATCGCTTCCCTCAAGAATATAATGTTACTACGGGAAGACTTGGCCAAACAATTTTTTGATTTAAGTGAAATTGATAATACAAAACTTTCTAATGATATCACTAATACTAATGAATCCAAAATTAATGATATGAGAGTTGTGCCAAATGATAAACAGGTAAGGAAGTACCTTTCCTTTGCTGATATTTTGAAGTATTCACGTCGATTGAACATCAACATCAACCAAAAGCACTTGGAAACCATCTTCAATGAAGTTTCTATTTCTGATGATAGACTTGACTTCAATTCATTCAAAAAGTTTGTCTCTAAATTGAAGTCAAGGAGGGATATAAGCCGGATTTGGAAGTCCATTTGTGGCGATAGTCTTACTATGTCCTTTGAGACTTTCAAAGACTTTATGATTAACACACAAGGTGAGTCTTATGACGACGATTTGTTATTGAAGATTTTCAAGAAGTTTAGTATTGATAAAAGGAGTAACTGGATCCCAGAAAATTTGAATAATTTTCTTTTATCGAAGTATTGTCAATCTTATAATGTTGTTGGTGATGATCCTTCCTATTTTGAATATCCTTTGAACAACTACTACATATCTTCATCTCATAATACTTATTTAACGGGTAGGCAAGTTGCCGGGGAATCGTCTATCGAAGGTTATGTGAGGGCCCTACAAAGAGGGTGTCGGTGTGTTGAAGTGGACGTATGGGATGGGTCAAACTCTGATAACATCGAAAATGAAGAACCAAAGTTCAATGAGAATGAACCAGTTGTTAGTCATGGTCGAACCTTTACCACTTCGATTTCAGTCACCAACGTAATCAAGACAATAAAGAAATATGCCTTTGTCACTTCCCCTTTTCCTGTCGTCATCAGTCTTGAGATTCATTGCAGTATCTCCAACCAATTAAAGCTTGTAAATATCCTCAAGGACGTTCTTGGGGACTCTTTGGTGCTTAGACCTATCAATGAATCAAATATCTTGCCATCACCGTCACAATTAAAATATAAGTTTTTGTTGAAAGTCAAAAAGACGAGCTCATTTGCAAATATTATTAATGATACTGGGAGCTATGTTTCAACAACATCCACCACAACTACTTCATTCAGTGAAGATAGTGGGTCTTCGAGCAGAAAATCATCCTTTTCAATTCGTAGAAAGAATAAAAAGGCAAAGATAGCTGACGAACTTAGCGACCTAGGGATATACCTTCAAGGAATAAAATTTCGAAATTTCTCATTACCTGAATCCAAAACCTTCAATCATTGCTGTTCACTAAGTGAAAAATCCATAAACTCCATGCTAAAAGATGATGTAAAGCAAGCTTCTGTACATAAGCATAATCGAAATTACTTGATGAGAATTTATCCTTCAAATATTCGAATTAAATCATCTAACTTTCTCCCTTTGAAGTATTGGGCTCATGGAGCACAAATGGTGGCTACTAATTGGCAAACATATGATCTCGGGCAGCAACTTAATGAATCTCTTTTTGAAGCTGTTGATCGGAAGGGTTATTACTTGAAGTCATTGGAGTTGAGGAAACCTAGTTTGAAGTCATACAAACCAATTGCAATTCGTACGAAAACGTTCAGAGCCAAATTCGAAATTCAAATCATAAGTGCCCACCAACTTCCAAAGCCCAAGGGCGACTTACACGCAATTAATCCTTTTATTTCATTTGAAGTTATTGGTGCTCTGTCCATAGACTGGAGCCATCCTTCAATGGCTCGTGGAAAAACGTCAATAGTTATGGAGAATGGCTTCAATCCCATATGGAACGAATCCTTTGGTGGCACTATTACTGGTGAAAATGAAATGATATTTGTTCGATTCATGATAAATTCATCGCCAAATATCCCTGAAAAGGACGAAGTGTCAACCATAGGAATTTTGGTCTCAAAATTTGACTATCTCAATCAAGGATACCGATACTTGCCCATAAATGATCTCCTGGGTGAAGAATTGGTATATTCAACGTTATTCGTTAAAGTAAACTACAAAATTATTCACTAGTCAAGAATTTTGTTCTATTTAGAAGCTTATAAATCACATCTGCACTATAACTGACTACTCTACAAGATGCTAGCTTATAAACTAAACCTGTGGAAGTGGTTCCAGATTATATCTTCACCGCAAAAACAACAGTGCCGCAAATTTTTTGTTTTTTTCCATCACCAAATTTTTTCAGTAACCATCTTACACCCAAAATCATATCGAAAAGAAGAACCTAGATCAGTATTATATATTACAAAATTGACAGTATGGGCAAGATATCAGTCACTGAAACCAAGGGGAAGCAACGTCATAATCCGTTGCATAAAGATATCTCCACTCAAGGAGGACAGTTGAGATCAACCCCAAGGTCATCGCAGAAAAAGACCCAAGAAGAAGATGGATATTTAGATGCTGCCACATCTAGAAAGATCTTGCTATTAGCAAAGGAGCAACAAGATGAAATGAGAGAAGAAGAGGGAAACGATGTACCATCCTTTGGCGAATCATTCAGAGCTCAAGAAAACGATGACGAAGATGACGAAGAAGAGGAAGATGACGAAGATGAGGAAGAATACTCAGATCTTGAATACGAAGAGGAAGAAATTGAAGTTGATGAGAATGACGCTGAAATGTTCAACAAATACTTTCAAAACAATGGAACAACTGGTGAAGACTCATTTAACTTGGCTGATAAGATCATGGCCAAGATTCAAGAAAAAGAATTTCAAAAGGAATCCACAGCAAGACCAGCAGATGCTGTTTTATTACCACCAAAAGTCATTGCTGCATACGAGAAAATCGGGCAAATCTTGTCTACTTATACACATGGTAAATTACCTAAGTTGTTCAAGGTTTTGCCAAGTTTAAGAAATTGGCAAGATGTATTGTATGTAACGAATCCAGAAGGTTGGACTCCTCATGCAGTATATGAAGCAACCAAGTTATTTGTTTCGAATTTGCAAGCCCCAGAAGCTCAAAAGTTTGTGGAATCTGTTTTGTTGGAGAGGTTCAGAACTTCCATAGAGGACTCCGAAGATCATTCTTTGAACTACCATATCTACCGTGCATTGAAAAAATCCTTGTATAAGCCTGCTGCTTTCTTCAAGGGTTTCTTACTTCCTTTGGTTGATTCCTATTGTTCAGTTAGAGAAGCAACGATTGCAGCTTCTGTCTTGTCCAAAGTTTCAGTTCCTGTGTTGCATTCTTCTGTTGCATTGACTCAATTGTTACAAAGAGATTTTAAGCCAGCTACCACGGTCTTTATTAGAGTTTTAATTGAAAAGAAATATGCATTACCATACCAAACTTTAGACGAATTAGTATTCTACTTTATGAGATTCAGAAATGCTGCACAAGATATGGATTCCATGCAAACTGAGGAAAACGATAAAAATGGTCCACAATTACCAGTTGTGTGGCATAAGGCATTCTTGGCATTTGCTCAACGTTACAAGAACGATATCACCGATGATCAAAGAGACTTCTTGTTGGAAACAGTTAGACAAAGGTTCCATGCGGGTATAGGTCCTGAAATTCGTAGAGAGTTATTAGCTGGTAAACCAAGAATCACCTCACAAGCCCCAAAGGAAGCCACTATGGTTGATGCATTCTAAATAATATGAGCTTCCGTCGTTAAATCATGTCATAATGCCTAGTTGTTGTTTCTAATATTTTACAATTCAACTACTTGACTTTTCTTTTGTATACTACTTTTACTGCTCTTTCATAGATAAAATAAAAACAGAAACGAAATAAAATCTATTACTAAACACGATCGCTAGGCTTCTACGTTATCATCTGACGTCCTTTTTCTTGCATCGTCACATAACTTGTCAAAGTCAGCATATAATGCATAATAACTCTGAACAACACCGATTATAGTTAATGCGACTGTACTTCCGATCCAAAGTCCATGTAATGTGCCACTCCACCTTGAATAAAAGGTTAAGTATACAGACATTGGAATACCAACAACATAATAGGATAATAAATTGACAATACCACCGATCTTTGTTTGACCCTGACCCCTTAAACATCCAGCAGAGTTGGCATTCATTGCATCAGAAACTTGCATCAAAGCGATTAGCCACATAATTTCGCTAACCGTATCGATAACCCTTTCATCATTTGTAAAAGCAAAAGCGATTTGACGTTGAAAGAGGAACAAAAATAAAAAGTTGAGAATGGAAATGACCAAACCAAAGCTAATAGCAACTTGTGTGGAAGTCTTAGCAGCAGAGCCCAAGCCAGCACCTAAGAAATTGGCAATACGGGTGGATGACGCAATTCCAATTGCAAAGGGAACTTGATATGTTAATGATGCCATCGTAGTACCAATTGACTGAGCAGCAAGTTCAATCGTTCCCAAGTATGAAGCCATTAAGGTTAAGATTTCAAATGCAAGAAATTCGGCTTCCAACATGATTAAACCTGGTACGGCCAATTGGGCTAACTTTCCCCAAGCACTAAAAGCTTCTTTGACATTAATACCACCCCAACACACGAGGGGATGTAAACCTGTTGGAGTTTGCTCTGGTTTAACTAAAAATACAGTTGCAACGAGCAACCCAATCGCCATTAACCAATAATTGATAGCAACAGCTACTGGGGCTCCGAGATATCCAAACTTCTTTACAAGAAGTACATTCATGATCAAGTTTGAAGGAGCAGCCAATAACAAGACGTAGGTAGATATGTGATATATTCCCTGAGCTTGTAAGAATCTCTTTCCGCACTCAAAAGTAATATAAGCGGGAATCCCGAATGCAATGTACTTCAAATAAACGGCAGCTAACTTTGCAGTTTCCTTATCGGGAACAATAAGGCAAATAAGATCGTAACCAAAGAAGACCCATAAGATCAAAATTGGGAACATGATGACGACAATCAAAGCGGTACACTTTTGTAAGTAAGTTCCCACCAAAGAGTATTTTTTTGCACCAAATGCTTGAGGGCACAACGTGTCCAAGGCAGTTGCTATACCTTGAATAGTTGCATAACCTGTAATATTAGCAGTCATTGCCCCCATAGAGACGGCTGCCAACTCTGTTGCACCTAAATGACCAACTGTAAACACAGAGACGGTGGATAGAGAATTTTGAAGGAGAAAGGTCATAACTAATGGAATTGACGATTTAACCAATGCCTTCAACTCGATCATTGGAGTAGTAACCTCTAATCTTTTGTTTACAACCGCATCTTCAAATGCGTTAATAAGTTCGTCGTCATTGATGCCTTCAACTTCAATATGATGGTCCTTCAAGAGCTCACGTTCTTGTTCAAGCACCTCTCTTGATATACTGGACTTTCTACGCATACCAATGCTCTTGGTAGGTGGAACTAGCAACAATGGTTGCCTTTCAGCTTGATCATCACTCTCACGTTCTTCACCGTCAAAGTCTTTATCAGTTGGTCTAATAAAATCTGACGGAACGAATAATCCTCCTTTACCCACAGACCCATAAACTACTGACGCCCTTCTCTTTGCATTCGAATGTGTGAATTGATGAGACCTATCATTTGACATCTTGAGAATATTCCTAGGTATACTTCTAGACTTTAACTGCTAGATTTTAATACCTGTCTCTACGCACAGGGAACTACTTTTTACTATCGGTGGTCATCGTGAAAATTGGATCCTTGTTTTGGCGCAAACTTGCGCCTGTCCTGCATATGTAAATACAATAGAATTAAGAGAGGTGATTACGATAACGCAATGGCTCGCTATGGAGGGGTCGAGTTTTAGTTGTTGGTGAACGTTGTATATGTTACATTGACATGAGGACATGAATACCATGAAATAAATAAATTATGCAAGGTTTTGTTGTTGGTCACTGATATTTGACAAGAGTTGGGCTAAGCACCTTTTTGTAGCGACATCGTCTTGTAATATTATTGAAAATGTTCCATCACCCAAAGGCTCGGGTAAAATATTTGCTAGGGCCTTTCTTGCTTCTAAATTATCGGATAAGCGCATGTAGCAACGGACAACATGTTTCAACAATCTTCCTGAACTGCTTGAAGTTTGCTGAGGGTTTTGAGAGGTTGTTGTTGTACTCAACTGATCAATCATCTTCGATAATACTGAGGCCACAGTGTGAAATCTTTCATAAGTAGTACAAATATACGATAAACCTTGATCATCAAGTAAAATCTTTTGCAAGATGAAAATTGCAACAGTTTTGGATAATTCCGAGGAAATTTCCATAATATTCAAGCACAAAGGAACTATTTCAGTAGTCAACAAAAACTTGATCACCTCAGGAGTATCATTTTTTACAAGAGCTCCTATAACACCAAGACTTGTCAACCTCAAGTATTCGAATGATCGCTGTCTAGCGTTGGTAGACAAAAATGGATATAGGTATAGAGGTAAGTTAGCACTCAAAAACAATCCCCTTGTTTGAATATTAGACGCGACACATTGAAGCAATGCCAATGCATTACAAACTCGGTTCGAAATTGATGCAGTCAACACATGTGGGTTCAAATAAGGATATACCGAAATAATTTCCTCCAACAACACCGTCATCACCCCAAAAGAATTCCACAAAACCAATGCCAAATCGTCATACTGTTCCCTCTTCTTTCCTAACTCTAATAGTGCCCGTTCTCGATTTGTTCCTGTCACAAGCTCTGATATCCACTGGTATATTTGCTCATCATTCAAAGCTTTGTTATTGCTCACTCCGGTCTCATCTCCCGTACCCACAACTTTTATAGCTCCTGTTGGTTGTTGCGTTGTACCATACATGTTTGTTTAGTATCTCAAATGATAGTTGACCTTTAGGTTTCTCTAGATTTTCGTTCACTTAGATGAATATCTATATACAGGATTGAACCGTTGCAACTAAATGAAAGCCAAGTAGGAGACAAGGGATAGGAAATTATTTAGAAACCTATTACCTTTCTTTGTTGATTATGTAGAGTATTTGAACGTGTTAATGTAGTTAGCAAAATTAGTTCTTAAATTGCGAGGTTCCCGATTTTTGATGATTTTTTGCCAATATTTTGGTATTTCGTAGTTAAAATTAAGCAACGCAATTGCTCATCAATTATTTTGTCAATTGAAGCGAACTAAATCTATGAAATAGATCTCAAGATCAAATAGCAAACGAATTAAATTTAACTAAATAAACAAAGTAATACAGAGAAGAAACTTTTATAACTCTAACGTAATTAGATTTCATCTATTTCGTCGTATTTGTCACATCTGTCTTCGGCCTTATCTTCATCTTCAATCTTGACCCCTCCACTAACAGAAAATTGACCCCCAGCACCAATCAACTGAATGTCGTAAAACTTGGTTGCTGTATTAACAATACGAGTTGGTTTTTCAACATCCTCTTCCAAAGGACCTAATCCGGGTGCATAAGTATCGCCAAAGCCCCAGGCGTAAACAAAACCATCCGAGGTGACAGCAAAAGAGTGGTGAGAACCAACTCCTATAGTTTTAATCTTAACATCGCTGTTCTCCTTGGCTCCAAATTGAACCTTAGTAGGAACAGGAACCGATCTAGGATTTCCATGTTCATCCTTGAATGTTTCTTTAGGCAACTTATCTTTGGGAATTCCAATTTCCTTCATGTCGTATCTACCCCAAGATAATACGTCTCCACTTTTGGTCAAAGCTAACGAATGATGTTCACCACATGCAATCTCAACAATATCCTTGTTGCTTAAAGCCTCGATAATTGTTGGCTTCATAATTAACGAACCGTCTTCTAATTCACCATTACTATCGGTCAATGCACATTGACCAAACTGGTTCAATCCCCAAGCGTACACCTTATCATTGTGGTCAATTGCAAAACAATGGAAATCACCACTGGAAATGTACTTGATGTTGAACAACCCAAATTGTTGAGGCTCTAATGTACGGTACCTATGTCTCTCAATTATACGACGGCCAAGTTGAAATTGCTGACCATTACCCCACGCATACACAATTCCCTTAGAATCTAAAGCTAACAAGTGATCTTTACCGCTTGCTAACTGAACAACATTTTTCAATTCTGCAATTTTGATTGGAGTCTTTTGCAACTTGATTTCAGTTCTTAAAAACCCCAACATACCTTCATTGCAACGGAAGCAACCCCAAGCATAAACATCACCATTGTCGTACAAAGCTGCACTCAAATTGTCAGTAGCAGCCAATTGAATGATTTTAGCTTCAATTTTTGGTAATCCAGTTACTAATGATGGAGTAGATTCGGCTTCATTTAAATCTCCGTCTTCATCATCAGAGTCGTTAGAGCCCATATCCTTCAAAACCTCGGTAGACCCTGAAGTGTCCCTTCCCAAAGTCCCGCTATCATTTGTACCCCACGACCAAATTCTATTCTTACTATCTAAAGCCAAAGTATGCATACCACCCACAGCAAAATCAACAATCGAAGCACCACCCAATTTTTCCTTGGATAGGTACAAGTTCAATCGCGGTCTTTTTACTTCCTTGGTCTTGGAAGATGGACCCAATCCCAATTCACACATAGATCCGGTTCCCCATACAAAAATGTCGAGTGGTTGAGTCTTGCCTGGAAGAGCAATGTTGATGTCAGGCAATTTGGAATAAGAATGCAAGATGAATGATAATGTTGCTCCAGATTTTACCTTCTTACTCTCACTGGAGTCGACCTTATCGGTAACCTTTCTCTTTCTTTCTAAAGCAACCATTATTTCGATGTTTAGCTTGATAGATGTTGTATACTATTATCGTTTAACTCCTTTCGACGAATCATCGTGTTATTTGGTACTTCAAATACTCGATGCACCCGAGAAATGTCGTAACATTTTCCCGCGACAATTTAATCGTAAGACATTTTAACTTGTTTTAGTAAATTAAGTAATGTATATAGTTAGTTCAATGAGTTGGTACCAGGTAGAGCATAACCTTTACCTCTCTTATGCCTCCATTTACTTATAGACTCCACAAGGAATCTTGCCGAGTTTTGTATGAGATAACCCAAGGAACCTAAGGCTCTGAAAAGGGACAAGAGAGCTACGGTCCATAAGATAAATGCCAAATAGACATTCTTCTTTGTTTCACCAGGGTCATACACTTGCATCATGGTCATGATGAAGACTAAATTTGCCACCATCCATATTAATACGACTCTAGTACGAACATCTTTTGCATAATCCTCACCTTCCAAGGGGGCTTTTTGGACATTGGCACTCGCAACCTTCTTGTTTGATCTTTTGGCCCTGATATTGTATAAAGTTTCTAAGTAAACCTCATCAACATTGACATCAACAACAACAGCCTCAAATTCCCCCTTATCATTTTTCTCAATAATATATTGGTTTGTTTTGTCTTCAGTAGGGTTGTTATCACCCTTTGTACCCCAAGATACATCGTGGGTATTGCAAAATGCAAAGATCTGCAATGTACAGGTATACGAAGGAATCATCAAGAAGTATTGCACGGAGCATGTTAGAATGTGCCAAGGATCCAAATACAAAATGGACATCAAGACGTACAACCCGTAGGTGGACAACATTGAAACAACAATACTGACAAAGACATACGTGGAAGCATTTGCATCTATACCGAAGTCATGAATAGTCGTGAAAACAAACCAAAAACCGACAATTAAAGCGTATAAAGCACAAACTGTCAACAATATAATTAGTACTTTGAAGATATTTTTGGATGCTTGTGGTCTATTTCCAATCGACACAATAAACATTGATGTCAAGACACAAATACACAAGTAGTTGAATAACGTGAAAATCCAAAAGCCTCCATTATGGCCCAAGACTTTAGAATGGATTAGGGAACCTGTCAAGAAATAGAAAGTCAAATAGAAGTTACTCAACGAGAAGAAAGAAAATACAAGTGTGATGAATTGGTAAGTAAATTCAACATGTAACCAGAATTTCCTTGCAAAAGAATGATCGGTGGCCCAAATCCGGTTAGCATGACGGAGTGAATACAAAGCTGCAAAAAACGCACCATTCATCCACCGTCTTCTTTGTGAAAGGAATTCAGGAATAGTTTCGGGCACGTCTGTTTCACCAGTTGCCAGCTTGACAAACTTTAAGACCCAGTTCTCATTTCTTTTGGCCACCAATTCCCAACACAAAATACGATCTTCTGCCAAGTACATATTTGCCTCAAAGAAGTTAGTCTTACTATTAGTTTTGTTTTTCCCAGCATCATTATTTAGTAAATCCTCCCCTTTGAAATATGAAGCTAATGGCCCTGTTCCGTCATCATGATTTCGTAATGCAATATAACGATATGCCGACAAAGCACCAGGCAATACAGAAATGTAACCAAATAAGGATTCGAGTGGTTTGTCAAGTATATTTGACATTTTGTATTCGAAATTTTGAGAGGCAACCAAGGGATTAGTCAAATTAATCCACCCTTTACCTTTCATGGCTTTAATTTCACCAGCAGCACCTGCCACGTTGGAGTCTCTATCAAATGCTTTCCAAAGGTTATAAATCGCATGGTTGTCTGGTTTGGTACCAACATCCAATAATATGATAACATTTGGATCTAAAATTGGACAAAATGAGTTGAACAACCATCTATGCGAGTTAATTTTCTTCTGATTTCTTTCCTTCAAACAGAATAACACTTGTACTGGTGCCAAGTTCTTTTCATCACCCTTGAATTTTAAGTTTTCATCTATTGAGATTTGTGTGGTGTACTCAAACAAGTGGGCATTGACCTTCTTGTTGTTTACATATGGTCTGGCTAAGTTCTCTTGGTAGCAACCTGTTGCAGTCAATAGCTGCAATACAGATTCATTAACTTTATTTCTACCGTCTGCAACGATTATTACTTGGATTTTTTTCCAGCCATCCTTACCCCATTTCGAAGACTTGTGTCTTGAACATAAGTGAGCCACATTCTTCATGACTCCATGCATAGTTCTCGCAAATGCGAACTCATCTTCGTTGTACATAGTGATGCAAATTACAATCTCGGTTTCCCTACCGTATTTGGCAGCTCGTAATGTGAATCCTTCTGCCACAAAATCATCGGGGTCAGACGTGCAAGCTGTGTAAGTCATATTGGTAAATTCACTAAATGGGGACTCAGTTCTAGTCAATACTTTTTTCAATTCATCAGGAATTGGGTTCTCCAAGACCAAATTTCCAGTTTTCCCTCCTACCAACCTAACCTTTCTTTTCGTTACAGTTTTTTCACGATTTGGGACGTATCCGTTGTCGATATTGTGCATGATGTTCCCGTCAATCGAAGCTCCAAAATACACACTTTCACCTTGAGGGGTATCTGATACATACGATGACCCACTATACGCAGTGGCCTCCGAATATAAAGACTGCTCTTCGAATTCATGTGCTTTTTGGTATGTATCATAGTCATAACTATCTCTCAACTTCTCATGTGTGATAGTTTCTTGATCATCGTGAATGTTTGCTTCAGCGAACGTTTCTGGGGAGAATATGGGTTGGGGTGGTTCTAAAAAACGTTCACTTTTGGTGGAGCTTTCTCCGAACTGTGAACGTCTTGGTGAACCATTTAAACTCGATCTATCGTCTTCATCATTTTCACTAAACATCACTTCGGTCTTTCGTTGGCGTTTGGGTGATTCTTTAGTCGTAAATTGTGCTCTTGGTGTCCCTTTCCCGTATTGAAGATTTGGAGTCGTATCCAACACTGGCCTACCCATATTGTTGGCACGATTTGCACTTCTAGTAAAAATATTTGGAGATTGTCTTTGCAGCTGCACTGATTGAGGGAATGCTACGAACTCGTCGTCGTCATCGTGTGCTTCATCATATAATTGATGGAATCGTCTAGGAGATGTCCTATCGCTTGTAAATGCAGCGTGTGGCAACATAGGTTGTTTGTCGTCCCTGAAAGGACTATCATCCTCATCAAAAGGATTCATGAGAAGATTTATTGAGAATTGAAGCTCTTCACAAGAAGAATATACAATATACAATATATAATCTTATATAGTAGTGTACCTTGAAAAATGTTTACATTTCAACAATTGACTATTATTGTTTACAATTTGTCCGTTTTGGGAAACCACCTCACATTAAGCACTATAGGGAATCTCAGAAGATTTACATACCTAAGATACTTGTTTTGTTGGTGCGACAGCTATATAACGGTGTACTTAGCATGCAATTCAAGATATTCATCCACACACATTTTAAGATTCAAGTTAGGATAACACTGTTCTCTAGTTAATTTGAGTCTTGTGAGTGGATCATACAGGTGATTCTCGAGATGCTGGAAAAGCCAGGATTTTTCATAGGACTGTCCTGAGGGTGTAGTCACTGGATCATGAAATATTGTTAAAGAAATTGGATCTGTGAGGTGGTCTGGAGGTTCAAGAGTGTATTTGTTAAGTGCATGATTAGAACTGTTGGAGAAAATTCGTATTAGGTCCTTTGTTTCTTGATGATATAGTAGTGAGAGCCTTGAAACCTTGTCCTTGCGAGCTTGTAAAGAGAGTTCTGCAGCCTTTTGTATTTCAGTATGATATTCTCCTTCTAATCGTGACATAAGCTTGCTAAAAAGAGGATGAGAATGTTGTAAGTTCAATTCTATTTCTCTTTCTTTAACAAGAATCCTCGTTTTTAGTATATTCTGATATATCTCTTGAGGAAGTGAGTAATGTTTGAAAGCTTTGGCATGTCCTAAAGATCTCTTGTACGCATCAATTAATATTTCCAACCCAGTAGTAAATTCTTTCTTCAGCTCTATTTCGTATAACCCTCTGTAATATAATGCATCATAGTTATTAGAATTTTTGTTCAATGCTATAGTACAGTCGTCTAATATCTTTTTCCAACTCTTACCATTTGCTTGGGAAATATCTAATTGTTGTACTCGATGATAGAAAGCTCTTGCTCGACTGGAATATAAACTTGAATTGTTTGGATCTTTGTTTATAGCTAAGGAATAAAAATTAATAGCCACTGTGTAGTCCCCGATTGCAAACGCATCAATTGCTCTCTCCTCATACAGCATGCTTTTTGATAATCAATTCAACCAAGTTAGTATTAAGGAGAAAAATGAATTTCGAATTGAGTTTGTTCTGGTGTAAGCAAAAGGATTCGAACATATTGTATATAATGGAAAATCATAAGGAAGGACAGACATCTCCATTCTATTCACATCCTAGCGAATCTAGTTCTTCAAATATACAAGCACCACAATTCTCAAATTCGACATCTCAAGTGTCAAGTGTTGGGTTCAATAACTTAAAAAAGACAGCCACTAATAATTCACAAATATCCAATGTTAGTTCTGCCACGATAAAGACGAATGCACTAAGTAGGCTATTTAGCAAGAATAGGTCCGTTTCTAATTTGTTTCAACAACCTGTACAACTTAGTAGTAATGAGCTTTCCTACAATAGTGACAATGATACAGCTACTATATATTCAAATGAGACAAAAAAGTCAGCACCTACCAATAAGTTCAGACTATCTAAGAGCCGGATGTTTCCAAACAAAATCTCTGCAACGAAGCCAGATCTTACAATACAAACGAATGGACACCACGGACTCAAGGTTTCAAAGAAAATTTTGAGCTCTAGCCTGATTGACGACAGCTCTTCACCATCAGCAAGAAAAAGTACAGTCACATCTCCTGTTTCAACATTTCATGGTTTATTCCATAGGTCACATAGCATTTCCCAACCTATGGTTGAAAGTCAATCTTCCAGCACAAAAGATGAAGTGACCGGACAACAGAAGATAGGAAATAATTCAACTAGGACAGCTATGAGTTTGTCATCTAACAATTCTAATTCATATGTTACCGACATCAATTTTGCGAGGATGTACAACTTTACAGATCCCGACTATTCAATTGACGAAGTTGATACTACAGGCGAACATTTAACGTTCCTGGATTTACATAAAAAATTGATGGTTCCAACAGATCAATATCTTCAGAATCGAATGCAGAAGCATCATACCTCAGAACTTGGCTTAGGGATAGTGGGTGATACTGACAGCGATTCCGAATATTTAAATAAGTACCTTATTGATTTTGGCAAGAAGAACGCACGCTTTTATAGTAATATCTTGAGTATCACTAAACCACTATTTCTACCTACTCAACAAAAGCACTTACGAAACGGTCCGAGTCATCCATATTTGGGATGCACCTTGGAAGATATTGCAAATTATGTTAAAGACAACTACGTGAATGACACAACAAATAACACAGGATTCGATGCACCCAACTCGGCCGGAAACCAAAAAGCTATCAAAACAAAACTTAAGCAACCAAAAATAAATCGAGGTCCATCATTCACCTCATTAGCTAATACTGAAAATAATGAGAACTTTGACAATTACCAAATGAGAGAAATTTCGCAAGATATCCTAACCTTCTTTATCAAATGTATGGTGATCTTTCAAAAGGATTTCGTAAACTACGAAAATAAGACATACGACCTGATAGGCCTAAAGACTTCTGAAAATACAACAGAATTGACGGCGAAGCATATAAGGTCATGGTCAAAAATTTCAAGTTCATGGATTTATTTTAATCAAAAGATTAGGTATAACCTCTTAAGCATATTTCAACCACTACAGAAGTATTTCCAAGAGATATCTATGCAAAGAAGCAATTCCATCCAAGGAAATTTCTTTGATATTGCAATTGAGAATACTTTGCTATTGGCATTTAGAGATATAATAGTGATACCATTTCTAATCCAGAGAAATAAAAGTTACTTGGAACTAGCTAGAAACAGTTCGATGGAAGTATATGAATCTATATTGGTTAACGAAGAACTCATACTCAAGAAGAATACAGAACTATTGAACAACTTGACAAATTGTCTAGGTGTAATTCTGTCTACCACCAATTGTGAACCAGGAAATGCTGACGGAGAGCAACACATGAGAAATGAGATATTTTCGAGTTCGTTTGTTTGGTTGACAAAAATTTAAATCACAGAAGATAGAATAAAGATAATCTCAAATAACTTAAAAATAATGTTTAGTTCTGATAACCTAGAGTAGGCTAAGCAATTCTGAATTTCTCATTATGTGAACTACGCTGTCCTAAGACTCGAATAGATTTTAATGTGACGATGGTGAGAGTTTAACCAATTGCAATGGACAAATTTTGTGATGAGACTATGGAGCAGAAGATTTCTATCAAACAGTATACCTCTAAGTTGCTCACAATTTACGACCCTATGTATGGGTAATTGAATGAGTGGCTTTTACTGATATTTTTGTTTTCCTAACATTTTTCTGTAAGTTTGATGTGACTATCAACTAGACTACTAGTCAGAGGGCTTGGAAACTTGTGACAAATATCCAGATTTATTGTTTTGCAACTATTAATTCTTCTAGTTATCAAACTGAACTTGCTTCAACACTATTAAAAAACTACCGCATTTGCGGTTGTTAGCAGGCAAAACAAAAACGAGAGGAAGTTGGTGCTTTTAGGTCCAAGGAGTTCACACACGTTATGATCCTTGGAAATCAAATCTTAGAGGTGTATTTATAGCATTCGAATCCAATTATGCAAGCAATATATACGCACACTTTTGGGCTGCCTAGATTCGTAATATGAGACTATAATCCCTTTCAAACGCTAATATCAAATCCTTGAATTGAGGTAACCACATTACACACGTATATCTCCAAGATCAAGAATTGCTATTGCAAGATACTTGTCAACAAGCTCATCACCCCACCACACCCATATATTCTGGCCAGATTTTAAGCTACTCAGGTCTCTTCAATACAATTTTAAAATCAAGTTGGATTCTTCGGTTCTTCGGTTGCTTATTTAATTTCTTATAATGCGCTAGAGGTTCCCCTCTTTGTTATGTAAGGGGATGATATAGCACTAAAATGAAAAGGAGCAGATACTGCATATGATGCATATAGTTTAATGTGTGTTTCATAACCAAGTTATGATGCGAGCCTAAGTCATTAATATTCACGCTGAATAGGTATAAGGTGTGTTACTATTTCTTTTTAAACTTTTCATCGAGTGGAATGAAAAATGATGGAGTCTATTTCACGTAGTATGTGTTGAGTTCAATCACACCATAGTCAACACACGTTCACCTTTGGAAACCACACGGTAATCATTCCAGACATCAATCACTACGAAACTGACACAGAACTCTGTATTTGATGTGCGCTTTGTCCAGGGCTATGGCGAAGTATTCTTCTCTTGTTGTTCTAATAGTTGAATTGATGCTTGGTACTAATCAAATTGCTCAAAATCTAAGTGTGGTTTTCTTTCAATTTCTGATTTTAAGAGTTGCAAGAAAGTGGTTAAAGAGCAATAAAACTTTGTGATGTTCACCGCAAGTGGGAAATTGTATTTAAGTGAACTCAAATCCAAGGTTAATCAGTATTCTATTGAAAGCATATGAAATAAGTATGAAATTGGCACACACAGTAGGATTTGCTTTAATATCGGTTGCGTCCGCGGTTGGCTACGGTCCTTTTGACTCTCCTGGTTTAATGATTACAGAGTCCAAGTTTAGCGACAATGTCGTACACTTCAACGACAAACTTTTACACAGAAAGGCTGCGAAATTTATGAAGAAGGGTCCTTTAAGACATGCAATCAAAAAGAAGCTTGTTTCAATTGTCGATGGTTACCTACTTATCAAGGTAGACGAAACTTCTGAAAGAGAGAATATGAATTTCAAAGATCGAAGAATTAAGAAAAAACAACTCATTCATCTTTTTGGCAGGGAAGCTGACAACAGTGAAGGTATTGGACAACCTGGTACTGGTACACCCGGAACAGGAACTCCTGGCTTCGGTACTCCTGGCAGTGGGGGTGAGCCTGGAAGTGGAACACCTGGAATTGGAACACCTGGAATTGGAACACCTGGCAGTGGAACACCTGGAAATGCAAACCCAGAAGAACCTGGGAATGCGTCCGAGTCAGCACCTCCTATGTCGGTATCTGCACCTGAACCTATATCATCTATTCCTGTACCTGTAGCTATCTCGTCAACAGTGTCTGGGGACTGTAACAGCGCCAGATTAGGTGGATCCTTTTTTGGTGTTTGTGCTGTTGCCATCGCCCTTATCCTCTAGTAAGTAAACTTTTGAAATTGAAATTAATACACACTTTAAAAATCGAAAAGCGAACTGTATAACAATAGTACTTCAGATCTATAGATTCACAAAAAATAGTGCAAACTAGTAGCGGCTCTAACGAATCGAACATCAAATTGTGTATCGCTTTAAAACATGAGTCGAACGAGAATCTAGCTCCTGCGGAAACGATACCAGAAGCTCAATCACTTTCATAGAGTAATTCAAATCAATAGGCTGCTCGGCTCCAACAGTACATCAACGAAGCTGAGAAAACACCAAAAAAAACAAGGAAATAGTCCTGTAGCAAGAAACATAAGATCTAACTTACATAGGGGACCTTAGAAAAGCTTGCTTAACAACAACAAATAACCAACCACTTGTGATGATCTTCAGTTTCAATAACATCTAAATAACAACGTATATATTGCCTCTAATTTTAGTTAACAAGTTTACAAGTATCTATTGCTTACAACAAAGATAGAACATTATAAATTGAAAGAAGCAAGGAACGTGGCAGCTAAACGCCAATACTCTTCGTAAAGCAGCTCGAAAATATATACGAGCAAAAGCAAAGATATTAAAGATAGTTTAAACTTAACTGACGACACAAAACAAATTCTCTAACTCTGCGGCAATATACACGATAGTAACCCAAGGAGCCTAGAAATAAAATTGACATACCGAAATAAGCTGCTTGCTGATGCTCAATAGATAAGCAAGCGCAGCAAATTAACCCAATTCTAATGGCCGGAATTAAGTAACAGACCTGATGAACATCAAATGAAATTCTTCACACTCACATCTGAGTGTAGTCTACTGCAGCCGAACACATTAGTGTAGTCTACTGCAGCCGAACACATTGGCTACACGACATTCTATTAGAATATGAACCATGACGCTACATTACGCAAAATATAGTCATCTGAGATCGATCAGCATATATGAAATAGAGAAGAAGTATCCTTGATACACAGAAATACTTGATATTTGTTTATGAGATACCATTTTCGCAGCGGTACATAAGTGGATGAGACTACCTTAGAAGCAAATATCGCAATACTAAGCAGTTTCTTGGTAAACGAAATAACGTGATTGAAATTCAATGGATAGCATTTCAAGTGTCTTTTATGAAGTTGCACGAAGTATTTCTGGTACCTCCTGGTATTGCGCTGAGCGTTTAGTTATACGATGGTTTTTTGTAAACTAATGGAATTATAGAGATTCAATTTCCCAGAAGATTTCGCTTGCTAAATAATCTCATGAAATCTGATACTATTGTAAATTAAAGTATGATAGATTCTATATCTGAAACTACAACCCAAATGAGTGACGGGGAAGATGAACTTCAGTACCTAGAAAGACAATTTAACGCGTATGTGTATTAAAGTTCCATACATGGTATCTAAATGTAGGTTTAGAAGTAGGGTCGTCACTATCACTTCTTGTTCTGGTGATAATTGTGGTACCGTTCTAGTGTCAGTTGTAACTACCACTATAAGTGGTAAGGAATCCGACTTCACACTACTTTCGTTTCCAAGTTTTTGAACTACCATTACTCATTCCAATATGGATCCTCCATTACTGATAGCAATATGGATCCACTTAGTCTACTACTATTAACCCAAGTTCCCCTGAAGGTTTACTGGCAACGGTGTACAACACCTTGCTTGCTTTGGTCTTCGTCCTAGTTGCTCTCTTGTATGCTTTCATCTATTATTCTTGGAGGAACATTCATATTAGCACGGTTTCGCAAGCTGGATTTGATATCTTATAAGACGCTGGGTTTACTTTATTCAAATACATATCTACTTATATACTAATACAAGTTAAGTTAAATATACATTTCTTCTTTGGTCGCCGTTCTGTACATTTCAAAACATGAATTCTAAGATACGTTTTAATGTATTTCATCAGGTTTTTAGTGTTGGGTGTATCTTTTTTGAGAGCTATTTTGAATCGCCCGAATATTGAATGTTGAATTTCTGGCAGTTTGCAAATGGAACTTAAATTCTATTAGTCATTTTTTGTTTTCATTATATGCAATTATGAATTAGATTTAGTATTCAATTTTGTAGGCTGTTGAGTAAGGATTTATTTGAGTCAAAGTCTAATTTATTGGTACTTGTGGAGGAGGTTTTGTAGAAGCAATTCGATTGTGATAGAGATTGTATTTTGGAGAAGTTTTGTTGTTAACTTCATGAAGTTTTAATTTTTTGCTTTCGTAATTGATTTTGTATTTGAGCAGACATTAAGGTTTTAGTTTAGGTTGTTCTAAGAAGCTTACTTAGGTATGAGAGGTATTTTTTTGTGTACTTTTTACATAGCGTGTGTTGCGATCGTAATATTTGTAGTGGGTTGGTTATGAAGTACTACATTCTAGATTTCTCTTGAATAGTACAATTTATGAACTGTGTGATGCTGTCGTGGGGGTGCATATGAAGTTGATGAATGGCAAAGAACAACTAGGTACAGCTAACGGTGTCGATCTACAGGTGTTTCCTTATTGGTAGCTTTTGTTTGTGTGCAATTTATAGTTTCTATTTTTTTTTTTGCGAGTGTATTTGCATACATTTCTTTACTGGGGTCTACAAATACTTCTTAATGTATATCTAGAATATTTTGATTTGAATTTACGGAGTATAGTTATGGAAATAATAGATGGAAACGTATTTCTGAACCTTTTATTACTTATTTTAGAGAGATTCACTCATATTTAGTATTGTTCTCATTTGCTTAGAGAGAGGGCCGGATGTTGAAATGTTAATATACATGAAGAGGATTGCCTAGAATCGTAAGGGCTAGGGCTGAATTAGATTTTTTTGGTTTCGTGTTGGCACGATATGTGGTCACTAAATGATCAGAAAACTTCGAAGTAGAGTTTTGGTATTTTTGTAGATTATAGTGCAAAAGGTGTGTTAGATGGAAGTTATCGAGATCTTCAAATTCTTTTTTTCGCTCTGTCGGGTTATTAAGAGATTATGTAATATTTTGATACATCTCAAATAGAAATTTAAAAATTGAAACAGACATTTGGTATTATGAATACATGAATGTGCTTTCAGCAAGATTTAAGCTAAGCAAGTTAACATTATTTCAAGGACGATATAGCACTATGACTAAACCCGATGAATCAAGTGGCCGCAAATTGTACAATAAAATTGGAAAACCGAAGACTATTGTTGCCCCCATGGTAGACCAATCTGAACTTGCGTGGAGAATTTTGTCTAGAAGATACGGAGCTGATCTTTGTTACACGCCCATGTTTCATGCTAGACTATTTTCAACCGAAGAAAAGTATCGCAAGAGTATGTGGAGTGACGCCGATGGAAATGATGATCAAGATAGACCCTTGATTGTTCAGTTCTGTGCTAACGATGCAGATTATTTATTAAATGCAGCCAAATTAGTGGAAGATAAGTGTGACGCTGTTGATATAAATTTGGGGTGTCCACAGGGTATAGCGAGGAAGGGTAAATATGGAGCTTTCTTGATGGATGACTGGGAATTAGTTCATAAATTGATTCGAAAATTGCATGATAATTTGAAAGTTCCAGTGACAGCCAAAATACGAATTTATGATGACAAGGAAAAGTCTTTACAGTATGCTAAGATGGTCTTAGACGCTGGTGCACAATTTATTGCTATTCACGGAAGGACCAGAGATATGAAGGGCCAAGCAACTGGATTAGCAAACTGGAAAATTTTAAAGTACTTGAGGGAGAACCTTCCTGCAGACCAGGTTTTTTTTGCGAATGGAAACATCTTGTATCCTGCTGATATCGAAAGATGCCAGGATGAAACTTCTTGCGATGCTGTTATGTCCGCGGAAGGAAATTTATATAATCCAGGTGTATTTTGGACGAAAGATAATAACAAGGACAAACAATTTGCGAGAGTGGATGTTATGTTAAGGGAGTATTTTGAAATCGTAAAAATTTGTCCAGGTGAAGCATCCCGCCACTCCATGAAAGCACATTTTTTTAAGTTGTTGCATGCGTTTTTAAACATTCATAGGGAACTAAGACCAGTTATAGGTCAAACCAGTGTACATTCCTCTTTTGACGATTGGGAAAAAATTGTGGTACAAGTAGAGAAAATTGTCGAAGAGATATTTGAGGGGCCACATATTGAGGAACTTGACGTCATTACCGAAGGTAAAGTTGAAACTTGGGGTGGTTCATACAAAACTATACCATATTGGAGATGCCAACCGTATTTCAGGACTGTAAATGGTGAAAAGCAAAATACTAGAGTGCTTCAAGTTGCTGGAGAAAAAATAGAAGAGAATAATAGAACCCTTGAATTAAAAATTATTCCAAGTGTTATAAACAAGCGCAAACTTTCGACACATCTGGACGACTCCAATAAAAAAGCGGATTTAAAGATATCGACTACAGTTGAATAGAGATACTAATGAGTGAATTGGGATATTTGTGGATATTAAACGTCCTAAATAATGACCTTGTAACATTACCACCATTTAAAGCCAATTCCAACGCCGAAATCATCACGAATATAACGAGTAGGATTTTCTTCTCCAACTTTGTAGAGTGCATCCAATTCTTCTAAGGTCAATTGAGGTAACCTTACAATAGTTTTGATTCTTTCAAGGTTGGATGATCTTGGGAGGACTGAACGCCCTTGGAGAATGTGGTAAGCCTGTGCAACTTCATTTTCAGTCACATTATATTTAGCTGCTAAATCTTTAATTAAGGGCAATTTCAAAACTGGAGCTCCGCTACTACCATTGGGAGAATAAGCCTCGATATGAATACCATTCAAAGCCGCAAACTCGATCAAATCTTGTTGAGGCAATTGAGGGTGATATTCGATTTGGTTCACAGTAGGAATGTGCTTGACAACCGGTAATAGTTTAGCTAATTTCTCAATAGAGTAATTAGAAACTCCTATTGATCTGACTTTACTAGTGTTATCAAGAATTTTCTCAATGCTTTGGTAGACTTCAATGAACTTTGTACCAGTAACCGGGTCGTCATCGTATATTAAATTTCCTTGATCGTCGCGAGGAACAGCCGGAAGGCCGTTCTCATCGCCATGAAGACAGATTGGCCAATGTTGTAAGAATAAGTCAACATAATCTACTCCCAAATCCGATAACGATGTATCCAACGACTTTTCTGGACTATGGTAGTACGATGGCCAAACCTTAGTAGTAATAAACAAGTCTTCCCTTTTGACAATTCCTTCATCAAAAAGCTCTTTTAATGCTTGACCAATATACTTCTCCGTACCATAATACCAAGCAGTATCTATATGGCGATACCCTGCTTTCACAGCAGTGACCACCTGATCTTTAACTTCACTTGGGTCTTCGGGTGGAACCGTGCCTAATCCTAAGGCAGGAATTGTTCTTCCATTATTCAACTTTTGCAAAACTTCAGTGGCTAATCCCGACATTTTTGATTTATAGACGTGAATTGAGATAGGGATTGAGATAAATTGGGGACTATTTATAATTAATTTTCGGTGGAATCACGGGTCTTGAGAAGTGCATATCGATAATTGGTAAATAGTACTTGGGTGCAAAAGTGTCTATAGAGTTTAAATATTGTGACATTAGCAAAGAGATACAGGAGAGCAAACTATGATATATTCAATAGCAATCGAACGAGTGTGGTTCACCACCATTTATTTTAAATTGCTCTCTTCATGATACTATATGTGCTCGCATAGTTGCTGCTTTCATAAAAAGAATTTTGCAAGGTTGCGGATCTGCCTACATTCTGAATTTTTGATGGAAACACATTCACATTCTTTAGTAAGAAAATCTTGCCACAAACCTATAAGTAAAAAATACATGAGAGGTAAAATCAAATTTCTATATCCCCCACAATATCATTTGTCTCATCGTCGTCTTCATCCATAAACTCGTCTGTATACATTGCCACGTCTCCATCTTCATCATCTTCATCGTGGAGTATCTTGTTCGAACTTAAATCGTTGTTACCGCTGCCAGAGCTGGTATTGAGTTTGTTATTGTTTATAGAGTAGTAATGACTCTTATTGATGGCGGTCAAGTATACGAAAGATACTCTCTTCTTCTTCTTGTTGTAAATGAACCAATAGTAGGACCACATTGTCTGGTAAGGATAATTTAAATCGTCAAGGATAGATTCATCTGAGGGTTGGAATTGATATATTTGACAATTATCAAAGTTATTACCCGAACCATTGTTAGGAGGAGAAGTACTCAATGCACCAGATCCATTTCGAGGATGAGATCCGCTGTGATTAAAACTATTTTTTCTTGACCCTGCACCGTTATCGCTTTGCGCTGCTAATTGTGGAGAAGATGTTTTAGAAGGTATTATATCCATGTAGACATTTATTATATCCCAGATCCAATTCAACAAATCTTCTCTTTTTCCTAACGATATCATGATATTATTGAAGCGATGTATCAACTCTTCTGCACTGTTTATTCTATGGAAATTTTCGGTGCTAGGTTGCAAATTGGAAAAGTCATGGTCTGGGTAGGTACTGTTCAAGATGGCAATTAAATAGGCAAAAGTCTTTCTAGTTCGAACGTATTTCAAAGGGCCAAATGGCGACTCATCTAACGTGTCGTTATCAAGAATTGATTCACCATTTAAAGATTTGGAAAGCAAAGAGTCTTTATTTTGTGCTGAAGGTGAAAACGTGTTTTTATTGAAGTTGACCAGTGAGGTGCTCTCTCTTCGAATTGTACTATCCCTGGTTTGAGGTAAATTTTGGTTCAACGGAGGACTCGCGCTGCTTCCAAATAGCGAAATGATAGAGTGTTGCCTCTCTCGCTCGATCGATCTCGACATTTGATTATCTTCTAAGATTTGGTCCAAATGTTTATCAATTGTTTTGAACAATTTTCTGTCCGAACCAATCGGTTTGGTAGTAAAGAGGTCGCAACCTCCCTTGATTACAAGATTGTTATCTGGGGAATGGAAATTAAGCTCCTGGTTGACTAGTTCTATGTCTACTTCGTCAATAAACTATAATAATGTTAGTGAATGAAGCTTGACTGTGATCAAGACACTCAGACTCAATCACTTCAATCGAGCTTGGCCTATAAATTTTGACCTTGAAAACATACCTTCATGATTGTAATAACGAATACTAATTCGTAAGTATACTGTACCAAAACAAGCTTCTCTTGCCATAACACCATCATGGTTTAATTTACTGTTGGATTCGCGCGCATGGTGAGTAGACATGCACGACTATGCGTGTAAAAACCAAATGAATTCACCTTGTATAAAACCCACATATGATTCATTCCTCTACAATTCTATAAGGAGACTATCTCACCTATATGTAATTGCTTCTGTAATTCCGTCTTGTTGTATAGTAAACTCAACCTTCGGATTTGGGGCATTACTAGTGTTCTTTGACGACGAAACAACTCTTGCGTATCTCTCCACGTTCCAACCTTCGATGATTGATTCGATCCTGACTTCATCTTGAAACTTTCTTTTAGAACCAATGTCGGAAGTGCCTCTTTCAAAAAAATTTACATCAAACCCCTCGCATAACTGATCATAAGTGAGTCCTGTTTCAGGATCAGTCTGACCAACATCCTTTTGATCCCTAATATTGGGCCGATAAAATTTCGTAAGTAAAATTCTATTAGAGATCCTTTTGCTCCAAGGATAACCTAATGTAGGTACTTGAAATTTGGTTTCAGTATTACTCAATTGGTGCAATTTTGTCAATAATGATTTCTGGTTCTTGTAGTCTTCACCCTGAGTAGCTTTATTTGTCTTATCGATATCAAACTTACTGCGTTTGTTCAAGGAGAGTTGAAGTTGTTGTTCAATTATTGCATGTTCGCCCGTATTGAGATATACCGAGTTCACAGAATTTTCCTCAAATGCTCTGTAAACGGATTTCATATCCCATCCACTGTGTATGCCTACCTGGAAATCTAAGTTCAATGGATCTTTGCTTTCTTCTGGATCTCTTGAATTGGATGGATAGTCACTAATCTGGTTAATGAGAACGATAGCCAAATTAAACTTTTTGGCTAATTCAACCAAATGTCTGTGCAACAAGTATAAGTAATGATACTTGGATGCTCTATCACTATACTTAGGTGACTTGTGTACCTTTTTCAACTGTTGCTCGTGTACAAGCTTGACATCGGTAAAGTCCTTGGTGTTGTTAATTTGCACTTCCTGAGCACAAATTTTTTCACGTAAATAGGTAGAGTTTGAAATGGCATTTTCCCTGCGTAAGTTCTGTGCTATACTATCAATTATGACAAGCCTCACCTTATTTGAACTGTTCTCAAGTTTTATGGGTAATTGTGTGAATAAAATGTGGTCCTGGCTTTCCAAATCTTGACAGTATACGTATGAAATGTCATCCAACGTCGTATTTGACCCACGGTCTATAAATGAATTATGCATATCATCCAAGCGTTTAGTTTCCAAGAAGGATTCGGTCGAGATATAAATGCATTGGTTCTGAGTGTTTCCTGGTTGGACGATTTGACTTTCCAAGCTTAACTGAAAGAGAAATTGTGACTTCCCACACCCGCTAGCTCCAAAAACTTCAGTAATCTCTCCAAGAGGTATTCCCCCCCCTAATTGCTTGTCGATGGTAGGAAGTCCAGTTGAAATAAATCTATCATTACAATTCACCAACGGTTTCAACGAATTACGAACCATACTTGCACCAACTTCAGCTTGAAGACTCTTCTGATAATCCTCTATTTCAATTACCGGCTTTTCCAATAATGTTGCTAACGGTAGCAAGTCCTCTTTCTGGCCGGTTGGGGGGAAACGCAACATATCCACCACAGATTTTCCATGGGATCGCAAAGAGTTAAATAATGAGCTAGAGTCATTATCTAAATGAACAACACTGCTTTTCAATTGTTTCCAATCATCCATACGATGTAATATGAGTCCCTATGGTTCTGCTTAACCATTTATAAGTACACAATTGAATATGTTGAGGGTCGTGTCCGCCAAAATAAGATCTAACATGACAAGGCAACCAGTTTGAGTATCCAGAAGCAGACAAAATGTAAAAGTATATGTATTGATTTTCCTAAACCATATATGAAGAATTAAATTGCTGCAAAGTTTTTGCATTGATCTATATAATTCTCTTATAATGATAGTTACGAATCGTTTGAATTCGACCGAACGTGAATAAATTTACTTGTTGAATGGCAAGAAAGAACACTTCAGGTGTGTCGTTAGTCGGTAATACATTGAGCCCTATAATTGAACTGTCCCTAAAATTAACTTTTACTATTATATAACAATATAATCTCCTTCTCCTTCTGTAGTTGAGTTGAACGAACCGAATACCAATTTGGAATTAGGCATTTGAAGGTTATTACAGACGAGGCACCACATAAGCATTATCTACAGACGAGAGATGGTTGCGGCAATTTGTACAGAGAATGTGTATATAAGTACCGTTTGTTGAGTTTTGATGGCTTTGGAAGGCTTGATATTGATCAGGAAGAACTGAAAACACGTACTTGCATAAAAGCAGAGAGTTCGCCTCGATTCTTGGTGTATTCGGATTTGGAAAGAAGTTTAAAATTATAGATAAATATTGGATACGCATAAGTCGCTACTGTAACCCAAAGAATCGCTAGCTTTGAAAACTAAGTCTTGTTTAGCCTAAAGATTCTACTGTTTTGGAGACGAAGAAATCTTTAGCCTTGCCTATTCTTACGAGGAAATTAGGCATGGAAAATCCATAGGCGGTACCGACGCCGCCGTTTCTAGTGATTGGCACGACGATCATCGTATGGGTAGGCTGTTCATAATCTTTGAGGTTGACATCAAGACCAAGGATTTCCTTTTCAATTGACTTTTGAAGAACAGCTTTTTGAACATAAACCAAATCCACAAGAGTACTTGAAGCGGCTTGAATAAGATCACCAAACACCAACACGCCCGGATATCCTTTCAAGCGCAAGTTTTTATCAGTGAAAATAAACCCATTCTTATCAAGCAAATCGGGGTATGCAGACATGTATTCCGAGTTAGGGATCGTAAGGAAAACTGGGATAACCAAGTCAAACTCTTGCGAAGATGCATCATCAAATTCAACAATCGTCTTATTGCCAATCTCCTTTACGGAAGTGGACCTGAGGTTATTAACTACCTTGACATTTACGTCTCTTAATTTTCTAGTAGCATTAGTTGAAAGCTTTTCCGACAATCTAGCCAAAGGTCGACTTTCACCAGTGAACAATGTCACTTTCTTATTGTCAAATTCAAAGGCAATTTCAGACGCAGTCTCCACACCTGTTGGACCCCCACCAATAACGGCGATACTTGAAGCGTTCTTGATCTCACTAGTCAACAATTTAATGGCATCTTCAATTACGGTATGGTCACCAGAATTGGACATCTTGAAAGCAGTATGAGAAGATCTCGACCCTGACGCAAGAATCAAATTGTCATAAGTATAAGAAACACTCTTGCCGCCGACATTAGCTTCAACGCTTTGTTTCTCTAAATCAACACCAACAACATACCCTTGCACATAATCAAGGGAGTGCTTTGAGTCCTTAGTATATTTTGCGAATGTAACAGTGTTATCAAGAACGACATCTTTAAGATGTTGATTTTGACTTAAGAGACGAGGAACTGTTGGAATATTGAATGCAAATTTGTTGGGAGCAATAACTGTAATATGAACTACAACACCTTCCTTAGAAGTAAGAATAATTTTGACTGCATTAATAGCAGCATATGAACCTCCAATGATTACAACTTTTTTCACAGACATTTTCAAAGCACGAAAAATCCTTGAGATTAGATAGGACTACAAACCTTTCTTTATAGACAGTCCTGACGGATCGGATATTACAACAAATATCCGAACCTTTCTATCCGACGGATTTTAGGATTAGTAAAATGAGTAATATTACTAATAAGGTTATCATATAGACTGTAACTCAACCATACATATCGTAGCTATCTAAAAATCAGGTACCTCTTAGCTCATTCCCACCCACATCCCAAAAATAGCTATTACAAAAATGATTAAAAGACGAAAAGAAAAAAATTTAGTTTAATACTTAAATTATTTAGACTTTGTTTAGGCAAAGTGACGCGATAGTACTAGCGACCTGCTAGTCAACGAGCCTACTATACACAACGCGACTTATCAATACTAGCGACTGCTAGTGCGTATAGATGAATCCAATTAGTGGGCACCGGAGATGAAGAACCATTTGTCAACAGACTTGTCAATTGGTGCGGCTGGTTGAGGAGCGGCTGTAGGGATTTGAGAAGCAACAGCATCGGAGTAGGTTGGAGTCGAAGTCAAAGTGGAGTTAGTCAAGTCAATATTATTGGAGTCGGCTTCACCTTTGATCAATTTGTCCCAAGCTTCGGCACATTCGGTGATGACTTCTTCGGCGTATTTCTTGTTTTTGCATTCTCCTGAGAAAGCAAATTGGTTTTCTGGCTTTCCATCAGGGATCTTGTAAATTCTAAACCATTCATTGGTGGCTCTCAATAAACCAGGTAAGTGGGTTTCGACATCTTCGATGTCGTGTAACTTGGAGGCTAATGGGTCATGAACATCAATAACAATTACCTTCCAGTCGGTTTCACCTTCGTCAAGTAAAGCCATAACACCCAAAACCTTAACTTGCTTGACTTCACCAACAGCAGCGACACGTTCACCGATTTCACAGACATCTAAAGGATCGTTGTCACCCTTTGCCTTGGTTTCTGGGTGAGCAACATTAGGATCTTCCCAAGTCTGAGGGAAGGCACCATAGTTGTGAATGTAACCATGGTGAGGGAAACAGTTTCTGACAAATCTCAACTTACCCTTCTTGGTGTCTTGAATGATTGGATTCAACTTGATTTCCTTAGAGATTTCCAATTTAGCGTTGGTCCATCTTGGAACTTCAACAATCATGTTCAAAATGGTTTTCTCTTCATTGGCGTATAATGGGATATCGTGAAATGGAGAGATTGGCTTGCCATCTTTTTCAAGGTAAACCTTGTAGTCCAAGGTATTGGCAGCAGCAATTTGACGAGTGGTGTAAGACATTGTTGTGTGACTTGAAGGTCAAGTGAAAAGTTGTCAATTGGAAAAATTCTGAAGTGTTGAGCTCGTTGGGCACCAAGTGGGGCGTGTAAATCGCCAAATTGTCCCCATAGTCACGTGGTGTGGTGCAAACCAAGTTTCCCAAGAATGTATTGGTTGATCTCGAAGGAGTCAAGAACATTCATTTCTGACTTTTTGTATAGAATGAGACCCCGGGTGAGTTCACGGTGCCATTTATACAATTCGTGGCAAGTTATGGAGTTGTTTTTATGGAGACAGCGAAGTTTTTGAATCTGTAGGAGCATATTTGTCATGAAAGTGTAGTCTCGGTGAGAAATATTGAGCCATCCGTGTGAATAGTCCAAGAGGAAGATACCTGAATAATTTATATCCACATTTTGACCGGTCGAGCATTGCGAAGCATTACCAAAGCGATACTGCTTGCAAATGCTGATTCCATAAACATCGGAGTCCACAAACGCACTAATCAGGGTTGCAAAATGTCGCGACAAGTATGCGACAAATCTCAAAGTCAAACGATCAGGATACCCTTTACCAGTGACGACAATGATTTGGCAAGCGGGATTATTTTCAGCTAGAAAACGACAAAAAGACTGAAAAATTGCTTCTTTTTCAAGTATTATTATTCTTAATCGAGTCTTTGATGCTCTACTTTCCGAATTTACCTGACCAGGTTCCAGGTTAACTTGAAGATCGTATGAATTTTGATGTTCCACATTATGAGGTAGTGGACCCTTTTCATTAGTGTCATACTCTGACTTTACCCAATATTTTAGATGTCGTTTTAATGGTTGAGCGATTGTAAATTTGCTTCCCTTCCTTTTCACAACTGAACTTTTGTAAACTGTTTCGTTTTGATCAGTTTCTAGGTTAATATTTCTGTTCAGCAAAATAGGTATCAAAATAGGTTCCAGACTGAAACATAAGTTTAGCTGATTACCTGCCATTGGTATTTTGCAATTCCCAAACAATAACCCCTTCTGCGATGGATATATGCCATAGTCATCCTCCAAGGATTGCATCCAAGAGTTCACAACAATTTGCTGTAAATACCGGTTGCAATTAGTCTGTTTCTTTTGGTAAGCTTCTACGTCTTGATAATACAAATCTCGAATTGTAGTTGTGGGATTGCCTGCCAACAACCTTAACAATAGTTGTTTGGTTGTTATTATTACCCCTAAAAAACTGATTAGCTTTGCTGGAAACTGAGTAAATTGTTCAAATACCATTTGCTTCCTGGTGGGGAGAGATCCTAATAGCAAAACTAACTTCCCACTACTCAATAGAGCTGCTTGCATACTTTGAAAAATTGATACCAAGAGACTATTCAGGTATATGAATGTGGATTCTAAGTTGTTAGTTCTAGTCGAGCTTCGAGAACACCGCCCACATTTGATATTGTCCGTAGTAACTTGACAAGAAGTATCATAACAATATGGCTGCCTTTCTTGATGGCATTCTGATTTTTTGTTTTCATCTCCTGCTTGTTGCTTACAACTACTAAGTAAGGTTAGATTTTTCTAATTTAAGGTTTCTGTGAAAGAAAATTCAAGCTTGACTTTTATTCATGGACTCAACTTTACACATACCATCAATCAACGGCCTCCTGCCAAAGTTTGATGGATGCGAAACGCAACCATGGCCAAATATAATTCCAAGTTCCGACACGGCTACTAGATTTTCAATTTATTCCATACCTATCAATGAATGATACAACTCTTCGACATTCGCCTTTAAATCCCATCCCTTTGAGGGTAAGCGAATGTTTCATATCTAGTGTGATATGTTATGTCAGGTTTTGTGGTTTTTGATATCTCGTTTATAATACGATTGTATGCAGTACTTTGTATCTTCAGAACCGCAGCCGTTCATATCTCATTGCTCGAGATTGCCCACATCTAGACTACTGGGGTACTCTACAGCTCGTATTCGTAAATAAAGAGCTTTTAGGAACGAGGTGACATTCTTGTGAAGTGTTCGGCTTTATCGGGTATCTATCTGGTGGGGATCCTTAGGGAATAGTGGTAGATATCTGGAATCGACAATATACGTAGGCATATATTTGTATCTTAGAATCTCCAAGTATTGAACACAACGTATACAGATACATCGTGAATGGACCTGGCAGTTGTAGACGTAATGCTTTCCGTCTGAAGAAAACGTCTTCCAAACAAAAGTTCAACTTTTTGGCATTTTGTTTTAGATCACGACAATCGTAAAAAATGAAGCTTCAATTTCAAAGCCTGCACAACTTGCTTTTTGTTCAACTTACTCTTTAGAGGATGGCAATAGTATTATATAAAGTATCAAAGGATACTGTTAGAAAGGCCATTATAGCTAAGAGAGCCTCCGGTGATGGAGGTACATGGGCTACTGGAGGAGCCCGGTGGGCTTTTTTTGGGATCTTTATCGTCCTTATAGTAATTGTGCTTTTGGGGACCTTGAGGGCAAATAAGAAGCGGTCCCGACAAGGAATACAACCAATATATGGTACTAGATGGATGACACCTCCAAATTATGGACAATCACAAACACAGTACAATCAGCCTGCACAATCCGGTGACCCTGATGTACCAAGTGCCTATGTGCCTACTTATACTGCCGAAGCAAATGAGTACGATATGGGCTACTACGATACCAATGGGAAATTCCATGCAAACCCCAATGCCAAGGCAGCTGCCATGGCTCCGCCTCAACCTGCTCACAGAAGAAATGAAAGTACTTCTACAAACGGGGTCGTAGGGTCAACCCTTCCTAATATTACTGATGAAGAAAGAACTACTCCACTGGGACCACCACCAGGCCACGCAGGTACGGGAATTTCTGGCTCTCCAGTAGGCCCACCACCTGGTGCTCCTCCTGGCACTCCCCCTGTGACATCTGCGCCCGAGGATTCCATAGATCCCTCCTTCAATGATTTCTACAGACGTCCCTCTGGGGCCCTGCCAGCATTGCAACCTACTTCGAACTTCATGAATCGTCAAGGTAATGGCTTAGGTATCTCGTCCAATATTCCTGGTGCTTATAATCCACCGTTGGAATCATCATCTGCAGGCACTTCAGTAGCTTTGCCGTCGTCCTCAGAGGAGTCAAATCCTTCAAAAATCTGAAGCAAGAACTACAGATAACCGGCGCTGCTGATCTTCTTTCCTTTAATTCATGTTTAAAAGTTGATATATTCAATCAACATTTCTTAGTGTATGGCTACATTAATCAATTCTACAGAAAGATACGTTTATAAGAATCTCTGCGAAATATCCATGAAGTCAGTAGATTATATCGTAGCCTCACTAAATGGCAAACAGCTCCATCTCCTCCACAACAAGTAGTTTTTAGTCCTACGACATACCTCCGCATCCTCGGGCTATGTGCCTTGGGCGCCGACCTGACTGGAAAAATTTCGCGGAATCATAATTAAAGACAATAAATAATTAAATAGTAACGGAAGAAGATTAAATTTATATCAGAGAAGACAAAGTGTACAAAAAGGAAAACTTGAACAGTTCAGTTTAAATTTTCAACGCCTCTTCATAAGAAGGTGGTGGACCGGTGTATTCGAGGGAGCCCTTGTCGTTGAAAATGGCGTTGACGTCAGAAACATCAACTCCCTGCTCAAGAGCCTTATTCTTTTCGATTTCCGATAATCCCATTTCATCTCTTGGGATCCATATGTGTGGTTCTTCATCGATGACAGCAGGATCCTCGTAGGCATTCTTGAGGAATTCAGAATTATATTCAATGTAGTTGTGGTAGGCTTCGGGCATGATAGCGCGAATCATGTCAAATGTCACTGTGCTTGGTTTGAAAAATCTCTTAAACCATGAAATCGACTTGGAGCGTACTCCGGTGACCGCTCCCACGGTTTTAGGCTCCTCTTCGACCTTGCCTTCAGCAAATGGACCTCTAGAACTGGCGCCCTCTTTGTCAGACAAGTCGGAACTTGCTGCTTGCTTTTTGATGTCAATAGAATCGACGCCGGTGTCAGCAGATGGGGGCAAGACCTGGTCCTTCAAGGAATTAGCTAAACCCAATTGATTTCCACCTTCCCAGTAGTTCTCACCTTCAACTTGGATTTCCTTTCTTCCGTGGTCCTGGACTGGGTAGGTAAATGTTGAATCACCAGAAGCATACTTAATAGCAGAGATAGGGACAATGTCAAACAATGGCAAGAAAGTCCACTTGAAATAAATATGGGCAGCGGCAGTAATGGCAATAAAAAAGGATTCCAACGCGACAGCAGGCCAATTCTTTGCAAACACAAACAAGGCAACAAGACAGACTTCAGCCCAGTACAATGCAGTAAAAGTCTGGAACAAGGCGCTTGGATAATTTCTACCACGGGCATCATGCTTATTTGGTTGCAAAACATAAATCAAGGTGTAGATGTATGCCACGTAGATGAGGAAAAGCGCAATCGCTGAGAATCCCAAGATCAATGGGGCAATGATGGCATAAATGATGAATATAAGGCAAATAAACTGGTAGGCAGGATAAATGACCGCCCATCCAGGTTGACCCAAGGTATTGAATCTACTCCACTTCTTTCTAGGAGTACCATCTAATATCTTTCCTAAGAATTGAGATAAGATCAAGGTAACAACCTGGAGCAAGAGACCAGAACTGATAGCTAAACCTTGTAAACACAAGTAAGCAAGGTAGAAGTTTGAGGCTGCAGGAATTTTCTTTGCCAACAAGTTCAAGGAATTACCAGGATCATTGATAACATCCGTAACTGCAGATGCAGCAGCAGAAGCAACAGTCAAGACGAAAAAAACGTTGACAACCTGGAAAGCGTAGTACCAAGATTGACAGTACAATTCAACTTCTTGAACAGTGATAAGTCCGGAAATCTTACCCATTTTCTTAATAAAAGGAGGAACAAGAGACATCAAGATTGCCAACGCAACTACAGGAAGCAAACCAGTAATAAGACCCATAAGAACTTGAGGTAAATTGTTGATAAACTTCAAAAAAGGAAGCTTCTCAATCAAATTGTTGATGTTAGAGATTGCACCAACCACTGCAACAGGAATACACCAGAACATAATCGTAAGAGTTAAAATAGTGGAGGCTATGGCCTTCTTGATCCTTCTCTTAGTAGCAGTTAAAGACAAATTTTCCCAAACGATATCATCTGGGGCCAAACCGGTGTAACGTTTAGTTCCCTTGAAGTTCTTGTTATAGGGGATTGCTTGATACGCCTTTTGGAGTTCAAGCTGAGTTGGGAATTCCATAAATACTGAAGGAACTTGAGTATTGGAGTTGTGCTCTAATTGTTGTTTCTTTATAGACTTGTTCAATTCACCCAAGTGTTCGGCACCATAGTCTAAAGTATCAACCTTCTTACCAATCAAAAATTTGAGTTTGTGGGTAGGCCTTTTTTTACCGTCTTTCAAATATTTATTTAAGTCGTCAGCTGGTTCAGGAACAGGTTTGCTCTTCTTAATAGCCTTGTATCTTAACTTTACTGATTTTGTGATTACAGAGTTAAGAGCACCTTCGTATTTGGCAGCGAGTTTAGAACGTTCCTTAACATCTTCTTCCAACTCTTTATAGTCTCTTGCGTACCAAATATTGGTTGCAGTAGGAAAGTTTTTTCTTAAGTGTGCTTCCTCAAGTAAAGCTTCTGGAATTTCGGTCAAAAGTAAGGTTCTAGAGGACAACAAGGAGTCGTACAACGGGGTGGTCTGCACAACATGTCTAAAGGTTGTATAGTAATACAATTCACGGTATATCAAAAAGATGATCATACCAAAAAAGACCCAGGAAACAAATACATGAGCCAACGCTCTCCATTTGTGGTCGGTAATGTTCAAGTTTGCATAAGCGATTGAGTCAAAACCTTTTTGATTGTTGGAGTTGGTAGCATTGATTGGAAAAATGATTGGCCATATCAAAAAACATCCTAAAAAGGTGACAGCAGTAAAATTGAACAAATATCTAATAAAGAAGTATCCATCAACCCCTGTTTGTTGAATTATGAACGATTCCGGTTTGCGAAGGGTATCGGCGATCCAGCTAAAAACTCCACGAGGAGGCGAACCTGGTTTTAAGTCGGTAGAAACTGTATCAACTGTACTTCTTGGTTCATAAACTCTTTGTTGTTTCTTTCTTACGATAACGAAAGCCGTCACGAAGACAACGAAAACGATGAAATTGGGGATTAAAGCAGCCAAAAACTGAGAGACCGAAGTACTCCCGTCAGGACTGGTTTCATCTTGGTCAGCCATTTTAATTGGATTTGTATTGCAAAAAACCGTGCTGTGGGATGTGCGTTTCTTTTATAGGAAACACAACTGAAATGATTGCTGCGTTTCTTGGAATTGTGTCGTACACACCCCCAAAGAAATCTTTTTTTGACAATAGTCGTTCTGCGCAATCACGCCCATATCTTGGGCTTAGTAGATCCGAAAATTTACTCTCCTCGCACCTAGTCGTTTTGAAATTCGCGACACAATTATGCAAGACGGCGCGATCACCCCAGCAACGTTTTGGTAATAACAACAATAACAATGAGTTTTCGTAATTGTTGTTGAAGTTGAATTTTCTTTAATGTTCTGATAGAGTATTACGCGCTGTTCGCAACCAGTACTACAAGTATCATGGTTAAGTTTAGTATTTACCAACTAGTGATCTACTCGTTTTCCAGGGCTAATACACGGCTGAGTTGCTCCTGACACAATCGAGTTGTATCTCAATGCAGGAACACCAGAGAAAGCAAGGGACGTGCGGAAGAACAGCAGCGAAAAGATGTCACCCGTGATTTTACGAGTCTTCCATCAAATCATCTTGGGCACAATTCGCGGTGCCCTAGCCGTTTCATCTGCCTTACAGTACAAAAGTTTAATATCTGTTCCCTGTCTGAATCTCCACACTGGTGAAAGAATGTGACACCTACATACGATAAACACTATACATTATTCCTTTATTCGCTTACGGGAATTCCTATAGTTTCTTACAATTCCGATTTTGTTTCTCATGTTCAGCAGACGGATTTGTTCTTTTACTGAGCGTACTATAGTTAACAGCCTCCAATAAGAAATATTTTGAAATGGCTATCATTGACCAAGTGCTTCAAATTTCCAGCTTCCGGCTGTATTGGGCTTCTCTACCACATATACACACTTCTCTGCCTTCTATTCGCTGGAAAGCTTTCATATTCTTGTATTTTCATTCCCGACGTCTTGCGCACATACTTGAACTTACTATTGCTAGAAAATGCGAGCTTGCGCTCAGCTGTGGGATGACTAAAACATTATGAGCTCTCTTGCCCCAAGATTGCTACTTGTGGCTGTGCTAGTTGTCAAAAGTGCTTATGATTTATCTTGAAACGGTAAATTCACGACATGTTCGTAACTCGGGATAAACTATCAATCAGATATCTCGTAGACGAGGTTAACATGAACTCCTCGGTCCTCGGAAAGAATTATCTTTATCCGGATCGCCTACAATATGATATAAAACATCACAACCGCAAGATCACAACCGCATCTTCCTACCCATATTGAAACAAGGCTTCCCCTCTGGATTCAAGTAGTCAATGGAATTGATAGCTATGTAGTAATTTTCAAAGAGATAGCTATGTAGCATTTCCTATTTAGAGTTTGGGTTGAGATAAAATTTCCTTTTTCACAATATTTTACAAAAGTTGTAACCAAATGGTTGCAAAGTATATATATGAAGCGAAAATTATCTAATAATGTGACAATAACGTGATACAGGTAATAATTACTGTAACAACTATTTTGAAGAAGTGAATACAGAATTTACTATGCTAACGAATTATATATAGAACAGCAGAAATGATTGCTTGAATATCTGAAATTAGTATTTGACATTTCTAAGTATGCGTATACGATTTACAGCACTTTTTAGTATACTAAGTACTAAGGTCCTAGCAGCTCAAGTCATATCCGTAGCTAACACCAACGAAATCACAGACAAGTATCATGAGATTCTACAATCTGACCTACCAATAGCATTCCACATACTTGATACTCAAACAGTTCTAGTACGTGAGCCTCCACCATTGATGTTGGAAACGTTTTTACCTTTCTCATGGCCATTTTGGCCAAAACCAGCCCCGACTGGCCAAGACTCATACTGGCTGGAAATGGAGTGCAAAGAACCAGTTATTGAGGAATGCGAGTCTCAGTACTTTCCCATAAGCCATTGTCAGACGCAGGAAAACGATGCAGTCGGTGCGGTCACATTCTCGTACACTGTTTCGAATATTTTAGGTATCACCCGACTGACAGCGGGTCTGATCACATACACTCGAAATCAACTTGGACTTGCACTAGCCCTACGTTTTGGTTTGGAAGTTGATTACTCCGCTAGTCGCACTGGCGAAACGTCTTGTACGTTAGTCAAAGGCCAAACTGGCCAGATACTTGTGCAACCACGTTGTGCTTCTGTTGAACATCGGACTAGGTCTGTGTTATGGAAAGACGGATTGAAAAAACTTGTGCTCGGGAGCCAGTTTAGTAAATACCAAAAAGTAAAACTTCTACTAGCGAAAAATGCCCTCCAACTACACTGTGCGACTGATGATATCGCCAAACTTTTGTGTGAAGGGAATAGTGTGAGGGACAGTATCTAGTAATTAGATGAGGACGCTACCGCCAATGAGGACGCTATTGCCAGCTTAGGAACCCCATATGCTAAGCTTTGCCATGAGTAGATTATTACTTATTTTGAACCCCAGGCATTAATGGGGCCAATGCTAGGAATTGAATTCGATTTGGAATGTCTCTAAGTTGCTACACAAACTATGATAGTATTTCACAGTTTAGTTTTTTATATTTCACGTCTGTTTAAATAAATTAGATCTGCAAGTTCTTCTGATGACCAATAGCCTCCAAGATGGACAGTTCAACAGGCTTTCCTTGTATTTGCCGCTTGTAGGAACTTACAATTCAACAGAAGAACTGACCCCTTCAGCTACGCTATCAATTTCAGAAGCGATAGAACCCTTTCCACCAACACCGATGTATTTGTCAGAAATTGGCTTAATAACGTTGGTGTAAACCAAGGTAGCTCCACCAAAGCTTGGAATACCAATGTAAAGTAAGAAAATGGTCTTGATCAAGAAGTAGAAAGGGAGCCAGTACAAAATAGCCTTTGACCAGAATTCAATAACATTCAAGAAGGCAAAAACAACCCAGTAAGTTAACAATTGGAAATCGTCATCAGTACCGGGTGTGTTGAGGGCAATTAATGAGTAGTAGCCAGGAACAACAAATCCAGCAATGTTTGATAAGAGCTGTCCAATTCCACCAAGGTTTAAAAAGACAAACACAAAGTAGACGGCGACAAAAGCCAAGACAGCATATGAACGGGGAAGACCAGTTTGCGCTTGGAATTGATTCAAGAGACTTTGATTGGCAGTTTTCTGTTTGTTAGTATGGGCTAGGCCTGATTGAAATTGGCGTGAGTTTGGCGGAAGTAACTTCTTCGTCAAGTGAAGTTCGAGTAGTATCCTATTTGAGACCAGCTATTCTACCTTATCAGGTGAAGTAAAAGGTGCTTCCGATTACTTGTCTTCCTTGAATTGTGGTTCCGGAATACAATTAGTTGCTAGTCCGCCAAACTTCCGATCAATTAACTCAATCCTTCTTCTTTCGCTTATTCCTCACAACGTACTTTGTCAATGTGTGATAAAAAGTTGATAGCTTGTTCTGGAAACGACATGTTTATGAATAGTATTGGAAATGAACAGTGTCGAGAAAATGTTTAGAAATGCTTCTGAAATTGCTGCGTACGAAGGGGAAAATATCAAAACCGCAATAATGACGCGCCCCAAGGAGGATGACGACAGGAAGAATTAATCAATCGCTGTGAAGTAATACTCTGTAAACTATGAGTTATTGAATACAGAAGAACAGGACTAACTAAGTCATCTCAGTGAATATGATTCTACCAACCCCTCCTCTGTTCGTCGTCTTGTAGATTATCAATTAAGTTGTGTCAACTACTTTCAAAGACTACTCTACACCTCTTTCATTAGTATGACTATCAAGATTCTCAATAGTGTTCTCACAGTACGTGATGAGAATATAATCTACACTACTCAAATAGAAATAGTTCTTAAGAGAATCGAGAATACCATTAAAGAAACCAATGATTAGACTTTCAAGATGAATGTGTTGATTATAATAATGGACCGAATTTTGCAATTTCGGAAATATAAATGAAACAAAAAACTTGCATTATTCGAACACTTGTATCTTTATAGCTGCTGACGATACCGTATCTATTCATTGATTTTGGTTCTCAAAAAAATCATGCTTGTTGATACGAGCTATTTACTTTATGAACATTGATGAGCTGTAATAGCCATCGATGAGCCGAATATCGGCAAAGTATTTAGTTTGTAGTGGACTAGGGCAGCAGCTCAAGTGCTAATTATAGCGTGAACTAAGCACTACTTATTAGTTTTGGCCGTAGAGTAGCACCGCTAACTAGAGTTATTTGTATCTGCGCTGCGAACAACTACTATTTCTTTGATTTAGATTTAGCAGAACCTTCGAATCCTGCTCTCTTTTTCGATCCAGCAGCCTTCTTGTTGATCGTTCCTGTGAATTTTCTCAATTTAGGTTGGTTCTTACTCTTCTTACCCTTGTTATCACGTCTAGATTGCAAGTTTTCTTCTCTTCTCTTGGCACGGGCGGCAACTGTGTCCTTGACGACTTGTTTACGATCCTTCCATTCGATTTCACTCTTGAGTTTTTGTCTTTCCTTACGCTTAAGAGCTTTCTTCAACAACTTTTCGTCGTCTTTGACCTTGACACCTTCCGCCTGGGCCAATACACGTTGCCATTTATCCTTACTTTTCTGTGCCTCTTGTTCTTCTGGAGTCATTTGTGCCAATTGTTGCTTCTTCACCTCGAGTTTTTGGAGATGGGCCTTGATATCATTGTTGGCAGGTCCTTTTGTTTTTCTTCTTTCAGCAGTATTACGGAGTTTGGACAAGTCAGATGTCACACGCGACCCGTCGTTAAAGACAATATTTCCGAAAAGAACTCCGTCTTCCTCTTCTTCCTCAGGAGCTTTTTCATCCTCCGAGTCCAGTTCAGAGTCCAGTTCTTCAAGAGCAGCCGCCTTCCTCTTCAACTTTTCCTCCTTCTTAATTTCTTCCTTACGCTTACGTTCTTCCAAAATCTGTTCCCTCGACTTAGGTGCTCCTGGAATCTTGGTTCCATGCGCTTTTCTCTTCTCTCGGAAGCTATTGATTTTGGTGGTCAACTTCTCTCGTAATTTGGCGAGGTTTTCGTCCTTCTTTTTCTGTTCTTCTTCTGACAACAGAGGTTTATGTAATGCTTGCTTTTTGAAGGTTTCCTTTTCGTTTCCGTCATCATCATATATCTGAGTATTTATAAGGTTGGAATCATCGGAATCAGAGTCCTTCGATTCATGTTCAGACTCAGAGTGTTCCAAGTCCACAGACTTTTCAGATTCAGATTCTTGCACTGGCTCACTGACTGAACCATTTGCTTCTTCCACCTTTCTTCTACCTGGTAACACGATTTTCTTAGCTACAGAAGCTTTGTTTTCCATCACATCTTTGGCACTGGCATGGGAATTTGAATAATCATCGGCTTCGCTTCGGGAGTTTGGATCCAACTTCGCCTTCTTGTTCTGTTGTAATTCCTTTTTGGACTTTTTCTTTTGTTGCCATTGGTCTTGTGTAGCGTCGTCATAGTAGTACTTTGCAGGTATCAATGATAATAACCCATCGAAAGCTGTAGAATGCGTCTTGAGACGTTCCTAAAATGTTAGTACAAGCTCACTTGATCATATACATTACTATGGATCCTCATCTTTCAATCTACATACTTCTAACGAATTACTCATCTTGACTGTAAAGAACTAATCACTTGTCTCTACCTATAAAATTTTTGGAATTTTTCAGCTCATCGCGTAACCCATAAAGCGCTTGGTGGGAGAATCATTTAACTTGGAAGTGCTCGAAAATTACTAATAGATAGAGTATTACAACCCATAGGGCGAGTGATTTGTAATGATATTATTGTAGAGTTCTAGGATAGGTTGAAGACCTCCTTACAGGCGAAAGTAATTTTCAGAACGTTGCATAGTTAAGCGGCCTTGAATTTACGAATGGGGAAACGACGACCAAGTAATAGAGATGTTTATATATGAGCCAACTAATACCTTCCCAAACCTCTCAAGGTTGAATGTAGCAATACAATGCAATTTAATAATAAGAAAGGTAAGTAAGAATACATTGCAAGGAACAGAACTTAGTAGGTTAACTCAAAGTTTGTATCAAGTAGTAGTATTCATACACGAACAGCAAGTTTCTATTTTGAAGTAACAAAGTATTCATAAAATGACATAGTCGATTTAATCATACTATAACCAAACATGTCAATGGATTCTTCTTGTTCATATCATGTCTCTGAATTATAGTGATTCTGGGTGCAAAATGAGAGGTTTAATTTTGCTATAATTTCATATAAATGACAACTACAGAAGTTTAATTCGTGATTCTCGAATCATTATCTGGAGATACGGTAATAATAGCAGATCATCAAACAGGTTACCTAAACTCACTTTCTATCAAAACAACTTCGAGAGAAGCAGTTGTTTGAGTAAATCAATGAAACAATTCAGTGCCTACAGTTACTATTGTTCGCTTATCTTCGAGAACATGTTAATTCATTAAAAAAAAGAGTCTGTATTGTAATCGGGTCAATCTCAATTACGGAGAAATAGTCCATGCCATGGTATCTCAAGGAGCATCAGAACCAATAGGGCTTAAAATGTCTCTTCCCAATATTTTAGAGCTATGAATAATAAATGAGCATTGAATGGCATGAACTTCCCCTCTACCATAACAACTAAGTAGATCGGTGTTCCAGGTTTCAAATATCTACTTATACCAGCTAACCATAGTATATTCAGCCTCAGAATTAGCGGATAAGGTAATCAGAATTGCAGACTCAGAATTACCCTCAACGTTTTCAATTAGAAACTACCAACGATGACAATATTGGGGTTAGAAACTTGGAATCGACTACAATGAAAAGAGAATTTACAGGGCAAATCACTATGTATTATCAAACTTCAATCAGAATCGAAGGTTGAGTAAGCAGCACTTTTAAAGCTCCACCGACTAAAGTAGACTAGCGTGCCAAATATTACGCTTGTATTTTCTCTCCATTATCGCCCACCCTGAAAATTAAATTAACTACCTATCAACTAGTACACCCAAACCTCAAATACGAACATGTCATCTATAGCCAACTACATTATAGTGTCATTACCTCAATCAAGTAATGCACAAGGATGGTTAGAACAAACACTAGTTGGAGGAAAATGTCCATTGACCAGATTAAACATACCTGAGTTTCAAAGTGGTACCTTGGATTCATTGGTTCAAGAAAGTGAAGAATTGGGAAAATTAGATCAACAATTGGGAGGATCTGTCGGTAAGGTAGTAGATATCTTAGGATCCGTTATGGAAACCAAGGCTGGCAGAACTGTCAACTCCAAATATGTTTTAGATTATGTTGAAAGATTCTCATGGAACACTACAAAATATAGATTAGATAAACCAATTGAAGAATTAGTCAAATTGATCTCCAATGAAGCAATGTCTTTAGACAGTGACGTGCGTGGTGCTTATCAAAGTTATCAAGCGGCAAAATCGAACTTTTTGGCTGCCGATAGAAAGAAGAATGGTGATTTGTCGATCAAGTCATTGCATGAGCTTGTAAAGCCTGAACATTTCGTATTAGATTCTGAACATTTGACCACTCTTTTGATTGCCGTACCAAAGAGTTTGAAGAAGGATTTCCTTTCTTCCTACGAAACATTGACTCAGTTTGTGATTCCACGATCAGCTACGGAAATTGCTTCCGATGCCGAATTCTCTCTCTACACTGTGACTCTTTTCAAGAAATATCAACAAGAATTCATAACTGGTGCTAGAGAACATAAATGGCATCCACGTACTGATTTTGTTTACTCTGAAGAGGTCTTGAACAATTTGAGAAAAGAATTTGACTTGACGAAGGCCACGGAATCCAAGGCCAAGAATGACTTGATTAGATTGACAAACACTGCGTATTCAGACATTTTTGCCCTGTGGCTCCATATCAAGGCTATTCGTGTGTACGTCGAGTCTGTGTTGAGATATGGGTTACCTCCTCAATTTGACTACTTTTTGCTCAAATTCCAAGGTGCAAATGTCAAGTCTGTGGACAAGGCAAAGAAGGAATTGATAACCAAGTTTGGTTACTTAGGTGGCGATGGGTTTTCAAATAAAAGCAATCTTCATGAATACGCTTCGTTAGTTGATACGGAGTATGAACCGTTCGTGGTTTATGACTTCGAGATTGTTTAATCTCTAGAATTTACCTGTTGTAATATTGAATTCCTATTATTACTCAGGCTGGAACTAATGGTAGAGTGAAGTTTTTCTGAAGAGATCATCACCTTAAAACAGGCCTCTGAAACTGCTATACTTGAAGAAGATATTTATTGAAGCTAGAACTAATTTCAAGTTTTCAATAGATAATTATTGTTCCATCTCTAGCATTGCACGCACTAGGAACTCTATCATTCACACTAATAAGAAGCTGGCGTGATCTATCGAGCATACTTTCTAGTTATTCGGTCTACACTCCAGCCTTTTAGGTGACTGGACAACCTGCAGTCATTCTGGTATATCTGACACTTTATTACTCTAAAGGTCTTGATGTACGCCTAAGACCTTCAATTCCGCCTACTGGTTCTAACTACCACCATTGGCCAATCAAACTATGTCACTTTCTAGTCTAGCATCTAATTTACTTCTCCCTAATTTTATAGTAGACTTGCGAAAAAAGAAATCGAAGTTAAGCATTTTTACCACACATTGCCACTTACTTGTACTATGGGATATCCTACAAACTTAAAGGTCGTGAGCCGTCAATTGACTCCTAACACTGTGATAGCATCATGTGCGTTCAGTCGAGTTAACAAGCTTAATTTCGGAGCCAGAATGGCTCTTTTCAACTACGAGAACAAGATCGTTGTGTGGTCAGCCATCCCGTATTGTCAGGAGACCATCAAAAGTTTACAGTTACTTACAGGGTCACAAGATGACTTCAACATTACCCATTTGATTATCCCTGACAGAGAACATACCATGGCGGCTCAATCGTTCAAGGAAGCGTATCCAAATTTGAAAGTGATTGCTATGGAATCTGCCCTGGTGCAGGGAGTAACTATCGACTATTTGATCAAAGATTCACAGGGAGGAAAGCTTCTCAACAAAGAATCGTTACAGGAGATTGGAATAACAGATTCTGTAATTGTCGATAATTTTGAATTTGTCTACTTGCCACATCACAACAATAAGGAGTTGGTAATGTTTGACAAGAACTCCAAAATATTATACGAAGCAGACTTGCTCTTTAACTTGGGAATTGAAGGTACGTTGGACGGATCGACCACCTTGGAACAATACTCTCCAGAAACCGGTTATGAAAAGGGATTCAAGCCCCACACTGGGTGGTCATATATGACAAGATACATGCAGCCAAAGAGCAAGGTTGGTAACTTTTTGGCTAAAAAGGTTGTGAATATGGCAAAGAGTAAGCAAGGATTGCAACACATTTACGACTGGGAGTTCCACACGATTGTGATGTGCCATGGGAACTTGATTGACAAGGATGCAAAGCAAGCTTTCAAGAGTGTATTTCCAAGTGTCAACTGATGGCACTGGAGAAATGTCGAACTGGTACCTAATTTTTTTCTTTTTCTAAGGCTTTTCATCACATCTTTTGGTTGAGCCGATTATTTATCGAAATAGCTTTGTTAAGTGAGACAGATCAACGGGTCAGGGAGTGATATTAAGAAATAATGACTCTGAGACCAACTCTTGGGGAAGTCATTATCTTTCCAACCGCTTTTTCTGTCCTCAATCACTGTTATTCACAGACGCTTACTATTCTCCATCCTATGCAGTTTCTTTCGTTCGAGACTCTTCGGAACCTCTACCATCTCTCCTGCTTATTTATATTTATCCTATTGTATGTTATCCTCATTTCATGTATCTCTGTCGTTCTTCACCAGTGTTAAACTCTAATATCAACCATATTATACCTGCACATAATATCTCACTTATCTTCTCCATATTTCTCCACTTATCAGCCCGACCTGATTCACATTATGTCCACCAGTACTCTTGTAAACGACATCGCGGGGGTCAACAAATCGTCAGACTGCGATACCAACTACAATGTGGAAAGGGCGTCAACTTTTGAATCCCACCCAAAGTTCCAGCAATATCTCGAACAATACCATCTCCACCAGGAGGAGCATCCACCGCTCAACAACTCCGAATCAATCAAGCCCAACTTGACCGGATACACTTTGGCTGGGCCGGACAAGATTGCCTACCGATCTACCAGCATGTATTTCATCCATGGAAAGTATAGGACATATCCTGAGATAGTCGAGGATGCCACAGACAACTTTTCCGTGACATTCTTTTATTTGGGCCATCAACTATCTGGGCACTCTGGAATTGTCCATGGCGGATTATTGGCGACGTTGCTCGATGAGTTAACATGCCGTCTTGCGTTCCACAACTTAGAATCGAACAGGGGAGTCACTGCAAACTTGAATATTGATTACAAACAGCCTACTTTTGTTGACCAATATGTGATGTTCAAATGTGTGGTGGTGAAGAAGCAAGGAAGAAAGTGTTGGGTTAGAGGTGAGGTATACAGAGCAGATTTAGATAGTGACGACAAGTTTGATTCAAAAGAAAACTTGTTGGCAGTGTGCACGGTGTTGGTGATCGAGCCCAAATGGCAGTTCAAGACCCCACCTTTGTCAGAATAATTCTGTGAATAATGGATTTAGAAGAACAGAAGAAACGAGAAGAGATAGAATTAAGCATGCACCGACTGGTTACGAGCTATAAAACCACAGTACTGTGACTCTTCTATGAGCCAATGAGATTCATAGGTGCTGAAAAGTCTACCAAGTATTTGATAAACCATTTTGAGGACAGATTCTTGTCGAAGATATTTCGACTTAATCAACTCATATTTATTTAGAGTTGCAAGTGTATATATACTGGCTACTCGACTTATAGAAGTCTTATTTATTATTTTTTACCAGTTTATATGGGAATGAAACTTTATACAAGAGTCTCGGATATGTAGATAGAGAGTTACCTGAGAAATTTCTTTTGTAAGTTTCTTAGTTTAATACAGTCTGTAACTATTCGATGGACGATTTCTATTTATTTCTATCGATGTCTATAAATTTCTCTCGATTACATCCTCAATAACTTATCGGTACCCTTGACCTTGCTTTGGCCGATTTCCATCTTGGCACTTTTGGCACCAAACTGTATGGCACGCTTTAACTCATGCTGAACCCATTCAAGACCCATTTGTCTAGCCAACTCTCGAAGAAGGTACTTTCGGATAGGACGCATCACAGTCTGGGTTCCGCGTTTTTTGGTGGTTATGGTTTCGTAGTGGTAGTGGAACTTGAGGTTGGGCTCGATATCGTTGATGACATGGGAAATCAATACTGGATCCAAGTATGGATACCGCAACTCCTTGCCCCACGAACTTATGACTCGGTCGTCACGTCCCAAGTTGCGGTGGTGTATAATATCAATATCGTGGATCAATTCTGTTGAGAGTTGGGTGTAACAGGCACTGATCTCGTCGGGAGACAGTTGTGGATGCAAACTATTTGTGAATAGCGACTCGTGACGCGAATAACCGGCAAATAACTCGTCGGCCCCAAGGCCACTGAACAAGACCTTGGTTGTGGATTGGTAATTCTGCTCAACCAGCGTATACGCTGCCTCGTTGGCCATGAATTCTTGGTATGTTGGCTGTCCGACTAAAGCTATCTTGGAGATGCAATTCTCCAAATGTGTTGCAGATGCAAAATAAAAGGCAATGGCGATGGAAAGATCCATCTCAGTATGGGCCGGTGACATCAACCCTTGTACGTGACGTTTGTGTAGAAGCCACGTCTCGTAAGGAATCGTGATTTCCACAAGACGGATCTGAAGCCGTGGTGACTGATAGTGTTGGCAGAGGTGGAACCACGATTTTTTTGCAAGCAAGCGATCCGGAGATAATGATGCACTCTGGTTGGTCCTCGGGTTATCAAACCCGACCGTAAGCAAGTCTATAATATGGTTGGAATCAGGTTTGAAGACACTACTGTTGAGAAAATTATGACAAGCCATGGCCGCGACGAGGGTACAGTCTAGTCCTCCCGAGAAGAGAACTGCAAGTGATGCATCCTCAGGATAGAGTGGATGAATAGACTGCTGACGAATCAACGTTGCTTGAGCCAAAACTTCATGTAACCTTTGCAATTGATGTGTATGGTCCAGGACAGGAGTGTAGGGTAAAGAGTTCGGCTCCTGGTTAGTGTCGATACCGAGTATCTTGTTGAGTTGCGGATAAGAGTAGTGAATGAGCGATCCTTGGTCAATGTCATATGTCATGACCTCATTAGCACACTCCACAAAGCTTTTCCCTGGATGAGGAAGGGACGAGACCCAGAGTTCTTTGTTTTCGAGAGAATAGAGAAGGGATCTCTTGCCGATGGAGTCTCTACCAAAGAACACCTTTCTGTGTACTAAGTCGTGTATTGCAAACGCAAACTCGCCTTCTAGCAGACACAAGACTCGAAGTATCGCGTTGTCTCTGGACTGGGGCGCTGGATCGGCAGAGCATGACTTCTTAAGCTGTTCCATGATATATCTAGTATCGTTACCGTCGATACATTCCTCATTATACAATTCTCCATTAAACTGGAGAAAAAAGCCGTCCTCCTCCTCAGGTTGTAGTTGAAACGGCTGACGAAGTGAAAGTACTGATGAAAAGAGTTGAAGGTTCTCATTTGGCCTTATGTACCCTAGGTAGTCTGGCCCTCTGCTAGCTATTTTATATACTAGCGCCTCAAACACTTCTTCCGTCAGATAATAATGGGACTCTTCCTGGGATTCATTGCCAATGATGGCATCAATTTGTTCTTGCACTGCATTGATGGCTTCATCGTCTCTAATTTTCACATTATTATTTAGCTTTATAAGCTCTAAGTTGAGAGTCCTTAAGGAATCCAAACCAGCCAACTTTCGAGAGTCCTGGAGCGTTAAAACTGTATGCTGACGATCTTTTTTGACAAAGCTTTCAATGATCTTTGGGTCGGAAGTTGACCACAAGTCTCTTTTCGAAACAACATCAGAAAAGCATGGCGGTACAGAGTAGGTCCCCGAAGATACCAAACATAGTATACCACACATATATGAGGTTGAGCCACGTAGTTGGAGGTGAATTTCAGGGTTTCTAAATTGTTTCGGGATGTCTATTGAAATATACTGCATATACAAAACAGATATGTTAAAGATGTTGGATCCGACATTAACCAGTTCATACTGGGCGTAGTTTACCTAGATTACCAGGAAATAGTGGCTCTCATACTGAGATCAGCTCGTAATAGCCTGGCCCCACGCTCATCTCGTGAACAAGACTTAAAGTCTAAATAGCCGAGCTTCATCTCAAAGATTCCGAAGTGTTTCGATCGTATAACATTGTTTCAATCATAAAACGCCACGACACTCAATTTACTTGAGAAGATGAAGTATGCCGAAATGACAAAATTATACAAGGTGTATTAATTCTTTTGTAACCACCTTCGCTAAGATGAATTTTGATAATGGGTGCAAGTTTTAGTTTCCAGCTCGTGAGAAGAGAGCACAATAGAAAAGCGTATCCGACTACCGAGAGACAAGACGAGACTCTTTGAAATAAAGGAAAGAGCCTTAAGCAGGATAGAATTTCCAATCACCGGTGAGATACACGAGTAACAGGACTTATTTAATAATTTACAGCAGGGAAGAAGCATTACTTTTATATTTCTTGAAGAGTTCAAGATTGGGTATCAATGTTTTAATTTATGTTATCAAGAGTTCAAGATTGGTATAAATGTTATAGTTTTATGTCATGAAGGGAGTTTAAGATTTCGAATAGAGCCACATCAAACATAATTACCCACCACGGAATGCTGCTGTGCAGTATCTTATTCATTTGATTTGTTTTATATCATCATATTGTAGTGTATCTGATATCAAATACATATGGTAGATGCAGGAAGGCTGATATTCCATCAATGGTTCATGGAAATGATATTTCAGTTTACCTGCTCTACATGAAAAGACAATCAGTTAACCAATACAGATCTTTCCCTTGCCTCTTTCCTTCAAATAGCCGACCAACTTTCCCTGTTCATGCAATTCGAATATTTCGTGAAAGTTACCAACAGGAACAGCACCAATGAATACTCTTGGGATGTTATCTTCAACATCTGGTTCCTCCTTTGTGTCGAGTTTTATGATTCCTGTTGGGTTTGAATGTGTCACGACAGTGTGAGAATGGGACTCGTATTGCTGCAAATAACTCAAAATGTTCTTATAGTTTGGGTGTTTTGTCAAGTTGATAACGGTTGGTTGTGGGGTAATGTTCATATTCATCAAAATGTTCTCGAGTGGTTGTTGATGTTGAGAGGGTGTAGAGAGAATGATGATGGGTGAGATTGTGAGGATTTCCTTAAGATCTGTAAGGGGAGAAGGTTGGTGCAGAGATTTTCCAGATACCTCTGGATCTTGTGGAAGAGGAGCGACTGAAATAATACCAGCGGCACCAGCTACTAGAATTACCTCACTCTTTACAGGTGTAGGAGATGTAACCTTGGCATCTGCGACTTGTCCTGTTTGGACGGGAGACTTTTGTAAAATCACTTGCGCAGGCACTCCTGGCGCCACGGATACCACACGTTCTATCAGTATGTCTTCAACCACTGTTCCCAAATTCAAACCTTTTCCTACCTCATTTCCTATAACTCCCATACCCACCATGCCCACTACCATCAAACAAACCAAGCCTATGACTCCCCAATGACTCCTTTCCTTCTCGTCATCTGCATGTTTTTCGATGTCGAAGTAGAAACTGGGCTGTGATTTGCTAGAGCGTCTTTGGGACATTTGAAATATAATTAAGAAAACCTAAAAGAATGAAACTGTGAAATAATGCTAATGAAACTTTTGGAATTATGCTGCTCCGCAACGATGATACCAAGAAATATATGTACAAGGAAGTAGATATAGTTTGAAAAAGATGATAAAACAAAATGGCGGTGGAACGGAGACGTTATAAACAAACCGCGAACTAGAGCAAAATCGGGGAAGTAAAGTTTGTGATTAAGGGTGTACATAATTCGGCACCAATGCACACGCCCGTTAAGGCATGTAAAGAGCCTTTAGTGGTTGAGGGCGTCAGCGAGCCGCCTGATATGCGCAGGGTTCATATTTATAAAGGCCACGAAGCGTCGGAATATGGGGATGCGGGCGGTTCGGCTTCCGAATATTGCGGTTATCAAAAGATTCCAAATCTTCCAGTACGCGTTGACTACTTTCTAGAATAGGGAATGATGACAGTGAAATACGTGAATGTGTCACTCATGGATCAAATAATATCCCTTGATCTAAACATGGCAGTGAGATGTGTGTAACTACCTCCACAATCTCGTAATGTGATCACAATATTGACAGAACATGCACAACGCGGCAAAACGCGCGAGCCAACAATCGTGTGTTCCTGCGAGGAAGAGCAAAAGGTCATGTAGGTGGAGAAAATATGGGCTAATGGTCTAGAGTTGCGAATAGATCGTAGAGACAGAAGTTATGTTATGAAAATACTGAAGCTTGTACTAGCGAGATGTCATAGATGTTGCACACTAAATTCGAGGATGTGACATACGAAAACTTGTCACACGCACTTTACTTCATGAAGGCATCTTATAGCGCTAATGTTCATCCGGCTCTTATGCCAATAACTTTTCAAAGCTGAGGGAACAATTCTTTTATTAGCCCCTATGAATAAATAGTAAATAGTCTCCCGTGGAAAGATTTTTTATTTTAGTTTCTAAGAGCTCAGCCTAAGTTTGAATATGCTAAATTTGAACTCTAGCGTCTTCGGTGCGCCCCAAAGAGCCTAGAATTGATGGGTTGCTCGGTTAAAATTACTTCAAAGTGAGATTAGTTAAGTATGCAACACAACATCACAGGATTGAATTTTTTTATTACATATCACCGGCTTAGACATGCTGATAATGGGAGAATTCTACTTTGGCGAAGTGGAGATACATCAATGTTATCGTAGCACAGCCTTACTGAGTAGTACCTTACGCACTGATTGATCCCTTAAAAGACACGAAAAATTCTAGTGTACAATAATAGCCACGAAATACTGAAGGCACGGGGAAAAAGCCGCGGAGCAGTAGCGAAGTGTAGTAGTAGTATCACCTTAATTCAAGGTAGTGCAATAGAATTCTAGAATCTAGAATTGAACTGGAAATATAGACTGGAAATATAGAATAGAATTAGTGACGGCCCTCTACAATAATTTATTGTTAACTAGTGCCATCAAATTTGACCAAGCGTGCCGCTACTAGATATTCTAAAATTATGCTAAGTAGTTATCTCTTATGGGTCTAAAGGATATTGATATTAGGCACATTACCTTTTTCGATAGGCAATTCTCACAAAGTCAATATGGATTCTACTCACTATCAAAAAGTTGGGACCATACTCAAACTCTCAATGATGAAATCTAGGCACATCAAGACTGACCAGTGGCTGAAGAAGCATTTATTCATAGCTTGTTAACAGTAGAGTGAGTGATGACATATCCTGACCTTAAGTCTCTAGTGGTTCGTGGTGCGCACTAAAAATTCGAAACAATAACAACAACCAAAAAGGTGATTATATTGAAGGTGAGGTAAGTCTTGACATGTCCAAACCACCCCCTCATACATTTCTAGGGTCGCCGCTACCACTTCCTTATAAAATACACTCCTTTGACGACGATGAAACTGTGGTCGAATCTAAAAGAAACCCCAACCCAATACGACATCGTGCTACACAACGAATCATATCCAAAGATCTTTTACAAGACACTCGAGATACCGAAGACACACAATTGCATCATCGGACCGATCGCCTTGACCCACCCAAACCAATCAGATTCTCCAAGGTACGCACGCCTACATCAACAGCGCTCATCGATACAATCTCCAATGCGTTATTTCAACTAGAGTTTATGGATGATATCGATCCAGATGCTTTCACTCAGGTTAGAGACTCGGTAGAGAGACTAACGTTACGAATCAAAAGTCGTGCTACAACTTCGGCCCCCATCAATTCACATAATATAGAAACTTCACAGATTTTAGATTCGTCCTACACTTCTCTATCCAACAATCCACCACTTTCAACAGAACCAAACATTTTTGATGAGCTACTGAAAATACAGGCAACTTCAGGAAACTCCTGGAAGCCCGCGTTGATTATCAAGTGGCTATTGGTCGTTTTTGTTATCATAGGGGTGTTTTGTTTGTCTTCTTACGTGGTCTCGGGATTAACGTATGATTATTGTTATTACCTATGCTAGCAATAATACCCAGCGGCTTTAAGAAGTGCTCTAGCTGCTACTGGGAACTCTTTCCTACCGACTTGTTTTTAAAAGTCCCCCACAATCGAGAGCCCACGTATGTACAATAGTTATTTTATTCTTGTATTGTTTTATTAATATGTACATGTCTATTTGAATGAATTTCAAGTGTAGCGAATGATAAAGACATCATCAGATTAAGCATTGAATGAAGGGATTGTTACCATTAGAAATCTCTATGACGAAACAGAGAACGGCAATATCGTATCGGGCTATAATTCGATTGAAAGTTCTTCCGCTGCAAATCACTAACGCACTTTGTGAAAAAAAATGGTGTCCTTTGCTTTTATAATAACTGGTCCTGTTGCTTACTGTCTTAGATATGATGCTTGATCAAGGTGCACTTTCTCAGTAACATACATCTTATTCTCATCTTGAACTGGTTGGAGAATATTTCGCAAACGAATCTTTTGCGAGGTCATAGTCCACTTTACCAACTCTTAAGTATTCTATTTGATCTCACTGAGAATGGTAACACTAGCTATAAGAGTGGTACTATGTGATATTAGGGATAAGCCAACTCTTGCCACTACTGCACTGGCATCTCTGCTTCCAGCTTGCACCGACTAATCATCGTAATCATTCTTTCCAGGGGCGGCACTTTCGCTCCTTAAATATAAATCAATAGCTGTTGAAAACGCTGCAAAACCCGCACATCCAATTGCCGCCGCTTGTGGTCCAGCCTTGATCGACAATCCAGCACCCGTGATACACCCTGCACTGACTCCGTTATAGATGTCGTGCTTTGCCCTTAAACTCTCTATGGTACATTCAACACCACTATAGACCATACCTATATAACCAAAGTTACGAGCCGAAGAATATGCTCTCTTACCCATATCAGTAAACTGCAACTTCATTTGTTGTTTGAATGGCAACTCACTGATATGTTTAACTGTATCATTACCAATAGGAACATCGTATGCCATAGATGCCATGAATAAACCAAAGAAACCACCCAAAAAGAATCCCAGTACCCCAGCCATAGCTGTCTTACCTGGGCATGATTGCATGAATTCGATCATCTTCTTAGCTCCTTCCTCTGTTTGTTCTTCTTGTGTCATTTCACTGATGGCCTTTTTAGGCGGTTGTGGTCCCGCATATACCCCAATCATATTGTGATAGTTGTGGTTGTAGTGGTAGTTAGTGGTAGTAGTAGTTGGTGGCGAAGATCGGTTTGGTATAGCTGGGCTAGCAGGTTTGAAAAATTAGTTGATGTCATCGAATGTCGTAGAGTCATCGAATGTCTTACAGAGACATTCTATGTCATAGTACGGCATATTAGAAACAAAATAAATACTGCAGATAGCTCAAGTAGAAGTTCCTTAAAAAGATACTGCAGGTAAGACATGTAGGAATTCGACTCTTGAATACAAGGAAGCAATCTGCCTGGTATGTCAATGTTGAAATTCAATTAATTCAACGCCATAATGACGTTTAGTGTAAGTAACAACATTATCTGAATAGTGGGGAGTATTACTCCGAGACAAATTTCTTACACCAAAAGCTATATGTGTTTAGAATACACCTAGAGCTCTTGAGATATTTTCTATCACTTAGTATGTGTTTTCTTATGGCTTGTTCAATCTAGAAAAGGACTTACAACAAAGGACTAGTACTGTAGCCCGTGAAGAAATAGTCTTCAGACAATTAGGTGACTAGTTCTTAGACAATAATTCTCGAGCCACGCACGACATTTACACGAGATTACTAGAAATCTCCCCACAGATTAAAGATCATTCTACTCACTCCACCCCCAATAAACCCGAGCTCACATTTGGAAACTCGAGTTTTAGCGAGATCTAAAGATGTACACGTCATGTAGCAACAGGATGGTTATCTAAGTGGAAGAAGGCGTTGCAACAGCCAATATCTCTATGTAACTATGTCGCATTCCAAGCAGCTTTTCGCATTTGCCAACATTTCAAATTCAATCTGAAATCTCCCCACATCCCCTTAATCACCCTATTCACCCTCCAGTCACTAAGCAGGTTGCTACAATTGGCTCAATAAATGTGTAAATATACCGATGCCTTGTGGTGTTATTCTCACACTGGTGAAAATTTCACCCCAAAATCTCGACTGGAGTTGTTGTCCCTGTAGTTGCTGTAACGCACCCCCTTCCCCCCATGATAAATCGTAAAAACGTCTGGCGTCCATTCCATAGATCTACCCATATGATAGGACTCGGCTCAACCAATTGTTGTAATCTCTTCCATAGTAGAATAACTTTTGCGGCTATTTGTACCCCACAGGTCATTCCAATTTACCAACCCCCCTAATTCTCCACTCACCTGATAAATGAGAAATTTAACTGATTGGTCCAGAAATACGAGAAGAGGAGAGAGAACTGATGTGAGCACCAGCGAGGGACTTGAAATAGTACTTGGAACTGGTGATGAGGTGGGGAACGATAAAGTATAAAATGAGCAAAGTTCGGGCTCAGAAGAAGAAGTATAGAGGACAAGTTACGGCACCTGCTAACACTTACAATCAAATTCAAACTTCACATTAACAAACTCCGGTTCTAGATTATAGAACTGAAATTAGTACATTGACATATCAATAGTACTATACTCTCAAAGCTACTAGTACTACTTTTTCAGAGGAGTAGTCACAAGGAATAAGTCGAACAAGATTATACGAACGAGATAATTTTGCAACCAACTCACTATATATCCCAGTAAACTTAAGTAACAGACAAAATGACAGCCAAGAAGAACAAATCCAAGTCTGCTCTTAATCCTTTAGATCTTGAAAATTGCCAAACTCTCGAACATCTTCAAGAGATTCCTAAATCTAGATCTGCATCGATCACATCCATGTCGTCTGAAGAGGGCGAAGAGACCGCAGTTTTGCTCCCTCCACCAGTGCGTGAATTTGACGATTTAACTGCATTCGAGAGTTTTGTTAGAGACGAAACCTGGGACAACGAGTTCGACTACTTCGACGCTAAGCTCTCGTACATTCCTCCATTTGTATTGAAGGAATGCCACGATAATCTTGAAAAGATCAAGCCAACCATGAACAAGAACTCAAGAAAGTTCAAGAGAAATTTGCAACATCACGTCAAGAACCACTTGATTAAAGACTTGCAGAAATGTTGTGGATATCCTTTGTCGATGCAAAAAATGGACACCATCGAAACCCCAAAGAAGGTTACCTGGAAGTTTATGGATGACACCGACCACGGTTTCACCAAAGAAGAAGAGGATAGGTTCAATAGACATTGGAAATTGGAATTGGAGATTTCATGTAATAATGAAAATCCAACAGTTGAGGTGAATTATAGATCATTGCCGGTTTAATGATTATAACGTCGATCCAAGCTTTGATTATCAAGGGCCCTGATATCACTGCTTCGATGAAAATGAACTTCTCTTAGTTCATATAAGATAAATATGACGATTACATCGTTCATATTTGTGCTGGTGATGTTTCACGTCCAGTTCCACTTTTATGATAACCTCTTCTTTATGTCAAATAGCTTTTATGCCTTATGTTTTATGAATATACGATTAACGATTTACTAAATTTGTAGTTTTTAAGTGAATATTGTGAAGATGCATTTATAAGTGTGGGTTTGAAGTGGAGAACTAATTGAGATGTAGCTGAAAATTGTGATATTCACAATGGTTTTTCGCAGCCAGAATTGCAACAAAATTGCATCCAAAATTGCAGCCAAATATTCGGGAACAGGATATTGAAATTACCTTCTCCACCAGTAAATCCTACTAATCATTCTTCAAAACTTAAATTGTTATTTTTATAATAATTATTCTACACATTTTACACCCCTGGGTTACGTTTCACTAATATAATTATATGGTGCAAATCAGCTACCAAATGTGACGGGAAAATAGGGATCCAGAGACTGAATTTAAATAGAGAGGCTGGTTGGTTATAAGTAGCGTATCAGCAAAGGAGTGGTCAGCGTTTGTATTATATGGTGTTGAGAACTACTCTAGGTGGAAGCTCTAGTTGTAACTGATAATTGAGACTAATTTCCGATAATAATGCTGTATGGAGAGAAAATGAGTTCCATTATCAATTTTGGTATTCATCTTTCGGTATATTTATTAACTCACAATGTGGTTGTCTCTATTAAAACTCTGCCTCTGTCATATAAAAAATAAATATGTTGCGCAGTTACAGATCCACTTTAAGTAACTCGCTTCGCTCAGTTTATAGTGGAGTCGAATCGTCAAAACCCACTAGACAAGCAAACCAGTATAGTACACCTTCAAAAAGTTTCCACTATAAAATTCTGGCTTTCTAACATAGTAAATTTGTAGCTAAGCAGAATATGCCGTATTGAGTTCGTGAGAGAAGTGACGCAAATTGCTATGCTAGTGAAAGAGTCTAAGTAAAATCTTATGTCATCATTAACTCGTGTAAGCTACAAGATGAGGTAACTATTATGAGTCTAACTAGCAAAAGCTCGTTAAATGTAATTCAAGGCTGTATTAGTAGTTGACAAAGAACTGTCGATGCAAAGAATAACTACACAGAATTGTTATCAATGAGTCTCTCTACTTCTAGATACTCTGCTTGTCGAGAGCTTATTAGTTACAATATACAGTACTTTTTTCCAGTTCGCACGCACCTTCTTAAGCATAGCAGAAATGGCTGCGAAATGCCGAAGTCCACAAATATAAAACTCCCAGTTTCCCAACTTTTAAATTCTTATTACACCTAACTGGTCTTTCTTAGATATCCAATACTAAATTACTATTATTAACTATACCTTCTCGTATTATTCAAAGAGCTAAGCAAATCAAGAAAATGCTCAAAAAACCAGCTCTCAACTCCTCCCAGCTTCCAAAGCTTGGAAAGAGGGAGTATATCAAGCTTATTTTCTTATCAATCTTTAACCATTTCAAAGGATTCAAGTTTGCTCCACTCCCACAGACGGCTGATAGTCGTGTTGACAACTTTTGCGAGACTGTCTTTTCTGGAGGTTCATACTTTGAGTATGACAATGTATCGAGTGATATATTCACCTTCGGAAAATCGACTTCTAACGAGAGTTTTTGTGGAAGTAATCTACTTAGAAATGACGGAAATCGTTCAAGAAATGAGTCTGCTGGATATTCATTACTTTCCATATCTGATGCTATTGCATTTTCAACGTTGAAACCGACTTCTCCGAATTATAAGCTTCTCAAAGCTAAAGCGAGTTCAAATATCTTGGAACAGATTTCTGGGGTTAAAACTGAGATTACTGAGAATAATCCAAGTGAGTTACTATTAAGAACTTTTGACATGACCAGAGGTTCTGCCAGAGAAAATGACGACGAGGTCTCAATTACAGGACTGGTACACAATGACACAACAACCCCTGTTACTCTAGGCAAATCTGTCAACGAATGCAATGAACTGGATGCTAGTTTCAGTCAAAATGGTTGGAAACCTGTTGAATTCAGTCCTATACTTCAATCAACTCAAGGTGGAAAGAGTTCTTTTGAAAGAAAAATCGCTCGAGCCCAGGAACCTTGGGCATATAATGAAGAGGAAGATATTCCAGGTCTCAGACTGGCAACACAATTCTGTTACGAACCAAGTCTTTCAAGCATTTTTGGAATGGAAAAAATGTTCTGCTTCCAAGAAATGGACACAGAAACAATGCTACTAACTCTGAACAGATATCTTCCCGATACCCCAGTGCAGAGTCCACTAGCCCAGGAACCTTGGGCATATAATGAAGAGGAAGATATTCCAGGTCTCAGACTGGCAACACAATTCTGTTACGAACCAAGTCTTTCAAGCATTTTTGGAATGGAAAAAATGTTCTGCTTCCAAGAAATGGACACAGAAACAATGCTACCAACTCTGAACAGATATCTTCCCGATACCCCAGTGCAGAGTCCACTACCATTCAGCTCTGGTGATTATATGTCACTTTTGGAATCGGAAGCTCTTGTAGGAACGAGTCCTTTGGAGGCTTTATCACATCAGGTCATGAAACCAAAAGAGTTCAAACTAAGACAAAGTAGAGGAAGTTGCACTATCAATACCACCAGAGTTTGGCAAGATAGTGACAGCGAGGATGATGATCTCTTCGATGTTGAACACAATTCATGCGACAGTGACAACTCAGTTCTCATTGACAACTCTAAACACCAACCACTCTTGTTCTCCAACATCAAGACCATCTTCGATGATTTTTATATGCCTTTAGTTGAGCTCTAAACAGTTTCACATTTTTCATTTTTCTCTTCAATATTTAATAATATCTTAATACTTCATTAATCGACATCTCAGTAAATAAAAACACATGGAATAGTATGATTGTCCGTATTGTAAATTACGGCATTCTGACCGAATAAGAGATGAAAAACTCTAGTCCCAATACCTACCCTCAAGTCAGAGGCGCAATAGTTGCACCTGAATCCAAAGTGTAGTGCAGAGTAATAGAAATTCAGCACTTTCATGAATATTTGTGTCTTTCATGATGTGGTTTATCTTCAGAAGTGTTTGAATATATTTTCATAAAATTAATTCCATGAGTCTTGATTTCATTCAACTAATTCCTTGCTAAACTATCATATTGAGGACTTGAATAGTTATATTTATTGACGTACCTTGGAAGATTTTCAGTCAAGAAATTCAGCAAACGTTCCAATTCGTTCATTAATACTGATATGCTTACACCATCCATAGTTGTCTGACTGAGAAGTGCTGGGAATGAAATCAACAATCGAAGTAGATGTTCGACCCCGTAAACTTTACTTTGTTGGTGTCCTGAATTGATTGTATGGTCCTTCAAGAGTTCAAGGTATTGGAGGTTTTCATATTTATACAAAAGAACCAAACTAAGAGATTTATCAAAGTAAAGTTGAAGTCCTGTTATAATTTCATGAAGAATGTCTTTCTGTTCTCCCAGAAGAGAAGGTTCTCTAAATGTAATGTATTCTTCAAGTATGGTAGAAATAGGCATAGGACTTGGTAAGTCTACGATTTTTCTATCCTTGGTGATATATTCCCAATCATCTGTGAGAAGATATTTGAGAGTATTGTTGAACGGGAAATAAATGCTTGGATTGGGCTTTTGAAGGCCCTGCTTGCGTGACGTTTGTTTCTGTTTTGGTAGAGCCAGTTTACTAAGCAGAGACTGCTTTCCTAGCAAATTCTGTAAGGTATTTTGTTTTGTAGTCGGTCCCAGCGTGGCCTTGGCCAGGATAGTAGGTGCCTTCTTCTTCACTCCTCTCTTTTTCAGCTTGACTAGCTTCTCTAATTCCTTCTTTTTGAATTTGTTTTCATCGTTACATTCTAAAACTCGTCCTCTCGTTACCCACTCATCCCACTTACTATTCCATCCTTGATAGTGAAGTAAATATGTATCAACGTCCATCAAATCGTTGGATAATTTTGGATTATCTTGCAACAGCTCGTCTCCCTCCACAGCAAGCACTTTTTTCTGACCAGCAAAATGTACCTTTAGCACCTTGGCTTCGTACATAAGCGGCCCATGAAAGGCAAATACTGTTGAATTAACTACTAGCGGTGCAGGTGAAGTTGCCATGTTGTGATGTTTAATTTACTGGTTGGATGTAGTAGTAAATTCAACAAACTATACTGTTTGGAAAAATTATAGCAAGTTTAGAATAACTAGATGTAATTGTAGCGAAGATCTGAACTGTTGTAACTGAATATAAGTTTTTGAAGTGGTAGTCAGTAACACAATTTCAAGCTTAAAATTTGATAAAACGGGCAAAGAAATGCACAGGAAATATAGGAAACTATACAAAGTTCGATAGTATCGTAGTAGAATGTAAGTCTATCCCAAGCAGCTTGTCGAAGTTTCGACTAGTTGGTTAAAGTGAACTGTACGGGTATATTCAATCGGTACAGACACGTCTTATTACCACTTCACCAAATCGCCAACACCATCCAATACAACAAAAATCTCATAGCAACTACACATAGTGTCTTGATAATGATAATAATAATCTGAAAATGTAGATGAAATGAAATAACAAACAGTAGTCTAAAATTGAGATAATGGTCTAAAATTGTTATTCTTTGCAGTATATACCCGTATTGAGATGAGTCAAACCCAGGTTTCGTGCCTGTATGGTTTGCTACGTTGACTTTTGAGTAGTTTTTGTGAAGTGCATGTAGATAAGGCTCAGTTGTGGAGTATTACATCTAGTAGTCTTACTCGTTGAAGGCTATTGAATTAAACTGTAGACAAATTAGTGTTGCTGCTGGGGACGCGTCCAATAATCCTAGATTAAGTACGGCTAGATTTGGATAATACGAGGCAGCTGACCAATATATTCTGATACAGTTTGATATAGTGACAGCGATACTCGAAATCTACCGGTTTTGAGTTTCGTTTATTGCTAATCAACCAGACTTCTGACTAATCCTTTGTTGATGCTCCGAATTCACTTACGGTGCTACGAATTTCATGAGTACATGTCTACAACATAGCCACATAGAGTGAAATAGATCTACAGTTAATGCCTCTTGTACAAAATTATCGTGCCACCAGTTAGACACCTAGTAGTAGCGTTGGGCTAAAGTATGGACCCTTGCTCAGGTGAGAAAAAAGCTAATCACGATGGAGTCGTCCACCAACATCAATTAGCTTTAGCTAGATACGTTAAAGTACCAGCATACAATAAATTATTACTCGACTTTGTGTTGTGATACCTATTGTATCTTCGACAACTACCTTTATCGTAGCTTCGTTAGTGTATTGCGTGGTTAAGTTGGTTTGCGGCTATCCTGCTCACACTAGCGAAAATTTCATTTTTCAAACCCACCACCTCGTCTCTTCTCACAACAACACTGTCATATACCCACAGATACTAACGACTCATCGCCAGTTACTATTGTTAGTACTAGTTAACAAGGATCTCCATAGCTTTGAAAAAAAATCAAGCAGAAATTCCCGTTGTGGTAGGAGTGAAACCATTTGAGACAAGTAGGGATATTTTTAACCAGTCTGTTGGAACTGAACAAGGAAGTCTTAATTTGAAAGATAGCAACGACTTCTAAACACTATAGAACGAACTCAAGTGCTATTAAGTACTAGATTAGGTAGAGTTGCTAGTCAAGTGGAAGTTCTTTACAATAGACAGGCACACAAACAAAAGACAAGTGGGCAAAGCAAGTGATATTCATTTGATTAGTTTACACTTTCAAATAACCGTTTATAAGTGTTCGGTAAAGAGGTAATAGAACGGTAGTCATATCGATTAAGATTCTTATCTTAGTTCGCGAAGCATAACTACTACCTAGCATGGCTTCCTCAAATATAGTTGGAGTCCACTACAAAGTGGGAAAGAAGATTGGTGAAGGATCGTTCGGAATAATTTTCGAAGGAATAAATATATTAAATAATCAACAAGTGGCAATCAAGTTTGAACCTCGGAAATGCGAGGCTCCTCAATTAAGAGATGAATACAGATCGTATAGGATCTTGAACAACTGCGAAGGTATCCCTCAAGCATACTTTTTTGGTCAGGAAGGTGTCCACAATATTTTGATTATCGACTTGTTGGGTCCATCACTTGAAGACTTGTTCGATTGGTGCAATCGCAAATTTCTGGTGAAAACAGTGATTCAGGTGCTGAAACAAATGATCAGACGTGTACAAGAAATCCACCAACACAACCTTATTTATCGTGATATTAAGCCAGATAACTTCTTGATCGGAAAACCTGGTACTCCCCAGGCAAACCAAGTGTATATTGTCGACTTTGGTATGGCCAAACAATATCGTGACCCGAAAACAAAACAACATATCCCCTACCGTGAAAAGAAGGCGTTGAGTGGGACAGCAAGATATATGTCCATTAACACTCACTTGGGCCGCGAACAACTGAGACGTGACGATTTGGAATCTTTGGGTCATGTATTTATGTACTTCTTGCGTGGTGCATTGCCGTGGCAGGGTCTTAAGGCTCCAACTAATAAGCAGAAGTATGAAAAGATTGGACTCAAGAAGCAAACTACATCTATCAATGAGTTATGCTACGGCTTTCCTATACAATTTGCCCAATATTTGACTTACGTACGTAACCTAAAGTTTGACGAAAGTCCGGACTACGATTACTTGACCTCATTAATGGATAAGGCACTCGCATCCATAGGTGCTGTTGAAGATGACCATTATGATTGGATGGATTTAAATAATGGCAGAGGATGGGACGCAGCCCTCAATAAAAAGGCAAACTTACATGGATATGGAAACCCACATCCCCCTCAACAGAGACAGCAAAGACAGCAACTGCAGCAACAACCACAGAGTCAAGCCAATAATTCCAAACTCTTGCAATACCAGCGTTCAAAAACAGGATCACGGTCCAAATCTTTATCTTTTGGCAACTACAACTCCATCACCCAAGAACCAAGGAACCAGCCATTTATAAACTCAGGAAAAGCACAATACAATGCACAGAACCAAGCATATCAAGGAATGATTCCCGTCAGAGATGAGGGAGATCTCCATTCTGATACATCAAGCTTTAATGAACGACGCAAACAACAACGAAGTTGTCTTCGCACATTATTCTGCTGCATATGAACATCAATAAAACCTTATTCAATTCTTATGATCTTCTAAGTCCCGTTGCGGTTATGTTAAATGGTGCACGACTTTCATTGTTCCATGACCTCACAAGGCCGACCTGTTATTCCTCTTCGTCAGATTTCTTGACGTGTCCATCTGTTCTTCGTTATACGAAGAACTCTTTTACAAGTAGATCTTACATTGGACTACTTTAGATTAGACAAGTCGCCTACAAATTTATTCTATGAGATCGCTGGTATCTTGACGACGATCTGTCGAATCCTCTTATGAATCCTCCTTGATGATTTCGCCATCTTCAATTGTCTGTATAGTATAAATATATTCGTCCATGAAAGCGATCGGTAAAACCGCGAGAAAACTCCGAGACATATTTTTTTAAGTTTCATGAGAGGCTTTCTTCTAACAAAAGATCTTCTATGATAAGTGGCAATGGAGATGCAAGGAAAAGGAGTAGAAAGGATCAAATAGAGCTGGGATTGGATATATCGAACCCAGTATCCTTTCCGGGACTAACTCTGTCGGGTCCTGAGACAACAGCCAGGACTCTCCCGTCGGCGCAATCAATGTTGTCAGGAAAATCATCAACATTGAGGGATATGCCGCTGGGCCCGCGGTCTAAGTTTGCCTGTCTTCGGTGTCGCAAAAGAAAGACCAAATGTAGTGGTGAATTTCCTTGTCGGTCTTGTTCTTCTACGGGTGCTGACTGTAAGTATCCACGTAAACCCAAATGGATCAAGGTTTATGATACTGAGATTGAAGAGTATCAAAACAAAGTTGAATCGTTAGAAAAAGAACTTAGGAGGTTGAAAGGATCGAATAATCGCGTGCTGGCAGGCGATGAAGGTATAAACTCACCAACAGGTGAATCTGGATTGAATTTATCATCCGATTTCAAACTAGGCTCATCAAATGAATCTAAACTGAATTTATCCAATAACCCCAAGCTGGGATTATCAATTGGAGTATCTAAATTGAACTTATCAGTTTGGCTAGGTTGTGCTTCAAGTGAGTTAATTTGCTGGAATTTAAAACAGTTCACTGTACGAAGTAGCAATCCGTCGAAGGACTTGCTAATCAGTCCCGACTTTAGTTCTTTCCGAGAAGAAAGGAAGTATGACTTTATACTAGAGAAACAATCCAATCATCAGCTTATCGAAGAAGTTGACGTACGTGAAATCTTGAAGGACCTCACATTTTCTGAACTAGAGCTTTTATTTGATAATGTCGTGACATTTATCAATTCGGGATATCTTACCGTTGATCCTTTTGAGTTTATCGAGCATAGCAAACAATATTTCGATGAAAATGGCTTTAAATTCGATAAACTCAACTTCCAACGCTCTTCGAATTACTTCTTCCTCAAGCTTGTGACGATCTTGGCTTTGGGAAAGATCTACAACAAGGATTCAAATCTCGGTATACAAACGCAACGATTAGAAGAAGTGCCCGGATTAAACTACTTTAAGTTGGTGATTAAGTATCTTCCGTCACCGTTTGAACTAATGTCTTTGAGTAAATCGAGTGTCAACGAGACTTTTGAAATCATTGAGCTTTTTGGTTTGATTGCCGTTTATCTCCGAATATTGGATAAAAAGAATGCTGCAGTTATGTTTACTCTCAACGCTCTTCAGATGTGTATTGCCCTCAATCTTCACAAGAACCGTCAACTCCGGAGCGTGGAAATCAATTCGAAACCCACTCATTATATCAATAGAATATGGTGGGGAACGTTCTGTCTTAATCGGTTCTATAGCTCGCGTATTGGCCAACCATTGTTGCTACAACTTGAAGATATCACGACTTGTGATATTGCCGAGGCCACAACCCCTCCTACGTCTCGCTACGACTTTTCCAACGACGTATCGATGAAGTTTTACATTCTTCTAGCAAAAATAGCAGACCGAATCACCAACGAAATCTACTGCTTCAAACTTCCTTTCAACAACAAACAATATTTGCAATCGATCTTGTCAATTATGGAGATGTTGGTAGACTGGGCCAACAATATTCCCCCGTTCCTTCGACTAGAGTTATCTGGACAGGTATACGACGGAAACGATCGCTTAACAAATACCTTACACTTAAACTATCTTCATCATATTTACTTGACATGCATTCCCATTCTAGTCAACTTTGTGAAGGTTAAAATCATCAACTTTGACAAATCGAAGCTGACTACATTACGGCCTCTATACTTGACCGAATTACCCAAGAACTTGAGTAATTTGGTGCTGACGATCATAAACGCTTCACAGTTGACGATGAATATCTTTATGTCATTGTACAAGAGACGGTTTGTCAGTGCGTTTGGATTTACAGACTTGGATTACTTGACTAGTTCTGCTCTTGTTTTTCTTATATGTTTAATTTTAAAGATTGACAACTCCAAAGAAAAGTGCCTTTCATATCAAGAGTACTTGGAAGTGTCGATGAATTTGATACATGAAATGAAAGTCATGGGGAACGAGATAGCACGAGGAAAGTTAGATCAGTTGATCGATTTGATGGAGTCCTTGACGGACTTGTTACAGGAATTGGGCTACACCGATTTACTCTCCAAGCTCCATAGGTATGGCGAAAACGAGAGTCTCTTAGACAAAATCTCGGAAAAGTTCACCATGGACAAGTTGGCATACCAAAGAAGTGTTTCACCGGATCTAAAGCCAGAGCCCATGGATACATTGGTGGAGCAGCAGGGCGATTTAGCAAATTTGAATGATGCGATGAAGGACCAATTTCTTGATGGGTTTGAAGTTGGAAAGGGAATTGTTGACGTTACATTTTTGACCAAAAATGAGATCGTTGGAGATATTGATATGGACCCTTACAACCCATTGAATGCATTCAACATTACGGAAGAAGACATTCTTTTCATGGACCAAATTATACGAGATTTTAACTAAAACCTTGCAGATGATGGTTAGCACGAGACCTCAAGATGTTGATATTACCCGATCCAAATAGACTATAGGGATCATTAATTCATTGAAACTAACAGAATTTAATCAGATTATCACCAAAGGCTGTCTAGTAAGTCATGTGATGGTCATCTGAAGGAATCACCCTAGGTTCCTTACATTAACCAAGATACGTCTCAGAGTTCAGCCTAAAAGATGTTTTTACATATAAATCTTAAGTCGACATAAATTGCTATGAACACTATACACCAGGCATACTATTAGTAATGTCTCAGGATGCAACAGCAATACCAGTCGCTGATACATCCGCAAATATTCATCTTTGTTCAGAGCCTCGTTTCGCTTCATATATGCTAATCTCATTGTTCAGAGCCTACACTGTTCTGTCTGGACTTGCCCTCATACTCATCAAGACTGTTGATGGAACCCATTCTTGGTTTCAAAACAATATCGTCCTTGTCGACACCCTCCTTCTTGGCAATCTCAGACATTACACTATTAGGATCGGCATGTTTTTGAGGCATCCAGTACTTATTGTTGGTCCCGTTGGAGTGGTAGCTATAGAACGCTCCCGAATTCACTTGTGATGCACCACCATAGTGATGAACAGTCTTACCGCCATTGATCTTGGTCCCGATCTTATTGAAAAATCCATCAAATAAATCTGGCATTGTATTATTTTAGTTTCGTGGTTTTGGTTAGATCTTTATAGCTGCTAACTTTATATTGATAATTTTATGATCCTTTATAAACTATTAGATATTTCTATAACTTATAATTGTCGATTTATAGGCATATAATTGGCTTCATTACGGCCCTATATATACTACAATAAAGAGGGGAGCCAAGTCACCTAATCGTGGGGTGAATAATAGTAGTGTAAGGTGAAAATTACAATTTGTAGTGATGGTTGGAATCTTGGATGGGAGGGGAGATCAAATCTAGAGTGAGGGATTTGTAAGCATTAGCAGTGACGTTTTCAAAGTTTAGTATTTGATGGCGAGAGGTTATGGTAGTACTGAGAGATATGTATTAAGATACCCAAACTCCGGCAAACCTACTTACAAGTAGATTAAAATTTAGGACTCTACTGGTTAAAATACCTAGAAGGAGTATGTGCATATTGGAGGACTCAGAGTCTGGAGCGTATACTACAGACTTCGAGATTCTGGGATGAAGATGGATATCTGGAGCAGTACCGACTGTTCTTGGACATTCGCTTGAGAGTTCTCTGAGCCTTAGGACTCTAAATAAAATGGCAAGGTGAAGGGATCTCAGAATTACATAAGCAGAATGTCTAGAAAGTCTCTACATTAGATTTCTAGATAAGGGATCTTTATTTGGAGGTTTGTACAAATTAAAGAGACTTTTTGATCCAATACTTGCTATTTCAGTATGGTTGCGAAAATGTTAACTAATAAATATCCTCGATTGGTCATTATCTTATCACAGGAATCCTGAGCAATTCATAGTGGATTTGGCCAGGAATCATAATTTTACAAGTTCTAACTCCGCGTGAGTAAATTAACTAAGTTATAAGTTAGTGAGAACTAAGAAATAAAAGCAGCGAGCAGAGTATCACTTAGAAATCCCATACTAAGAAATTTTATGTATGAACTTTTCATCGATTGCTTTGGCAGTGTGGCTTGAAATACTTGAGTCCCTGATATGATATCTTTGGACATGTGTGAGCGGAATTATAACGCAGGAATGAAAGAGAAAAATATCTCTACTAGATAATTATGAGGCACAGGTAGGTATCTTGTATCATCTGTGCTGGATAATTCAAAGGATAGAAAAATGAACTTTGATGGAGTAGTCTGATGATCCACTATATTTACCAAGAAGTTACACTGATGTTAATCTTCAGTCGTTTCAGTGGAATCTTAAACATAGAAAACACAATATTATATCCTTAAGTTTAAGTTAAGATTCTGATTCTGATTATGGCTTATCTAGGGTTAATTTATGACACAGCTTCATATATATGTGATGTATAAATCTGCCTAGAAAGATTAATTATTATCTCTGATATTTTACTAATTCTGAGTATCACGTCTCATAGCCTCCACCTGTTTACTTTTAGATCTGGCACGAATTCACATTTGCCAGTGTATCAGATATCACCCACCCAGATTATTGTTGAATATATGTGGCCCCAGAAATAGTTGACTGAGAGTGCAAATTAAATCGATGCAAATTAAATAGGTGCAAATTTGCACTTTTGATAATTGTGGGGAAGATTGTTCGTCATCTGAATCTTAAACGCCATTAAACTTCATTGATTGTTGCACTTCCTGTTGGAGATGCAAATAATCTTGTCGTCGATATTGGTTCGTACTTGGGATAAATTTCAAGCTGATCTTATTAGTTGGGATTCACTTGGTTAGAACGCAAAGGAAAGAAACAGGATTTGATGACGAAGGCTGGAAAAGTCCCATGCCCATCATTGTAGTCAGCTGATGTAAGCTTCTTTTATTGTACCTATGCAATCACCACTATTGGTATTCTAGCCCTTTTTGTGCTATACTTAGTATGGGTAGAGGTCTTACCGGGATTTGGTTGGTACTCCCATAAAATCAAACACTATACTTTACCAAGTTGAGAAAGATACCGTGGAAAAAGTGGACGCAGAAATCGAGTAATGGGCCTTAGAACATGACACCTGGGGCAAAGTCTTTGATTAAATTCTGTCTGTAACATTAGAAAATATTGCCCATATTTAAAAGGAATAAGGGAAAAAGTGAAGAAAACTCCGGTAGATTTACGACGGAGACACCAAAGATAATCTCTACAGTCTGGATAGTAAGGGCATAAAGCAATCGATTATTAATTATATAGAAAATGAACGTATAAGTGAAATAAATGTGACTTTATCAACTAGATGAAGGAAATCGAAGAAGAGTATAAACAGGAATAGCAATGGCTAATGCTTTTATAATTCATTTTTTTTTTGCTTTTCTGTATAGGAGAGGAGGAGTTCCTTCTCAAAACACCAGTGAATAAATCTAATAGGAAGTGAATTTGAGGAGTTGATGTTTGCATTGAACTGGTGTGGTGAAGTGACGATCGATAGGTCGTGACTAGATCTCATGATGAGATAAAGAATTGCTGTAAGAAGTAGATGTTGGAATGAGACAATCGAGATTGCTTTTGTAGAGGATGTAATTCTGTTTCTATTCTGTCTTACGAATAAATTCATTAACTGTAGATTATCTTTCGTTTTTGTATATTTGAACTGTGGTTTTAAAGACACCGAACTTTTTTTTGAATAATACAACTATTCTTGTCCGAAACCAACAGTTTCTTCAACAGCCAAAGTTAACTTTTGTCTCAAACTCTCATAGTCAACATACGGAGGCAAATCAACTCTATTGAAACAAGTATGAGATTTAGGTAATTGATTCGACTCACCAGCCTTTTCAATAGTAAATCTTCTAGGACCATCAGAACCTTGCAAATCTTTGAACCCATTAACGGGAATTCTCGAAGTACCAGTAGTGAATTGTAATAATCTTGCCTTTTGTTCAGAATCCCATTCTTTGATACATTTCCAGAACCATTGGATAACTTGATCACTTTCTTGGTATCCTCTATAATCAGTATGCTTCTTCCAATCCTCAACATCAATTTCAGCCAAACCACCAATCAATAATTCCAATTCTCTTTCATCAAAGACATTGACCAATTCTTGAGGAATCAATTCGTTAAATCCATCAATAAATGCTTTGAATTGTTCTTCAACTCTCTTGGAAATTTTCCATTCAGAAATGAATTCGACATATTCATGTTTGTTTTCTTCGGTAACTTCGATATCTCTTCCACCCGGTTTCAAATCTACTTCAACAATTTCACCAAATCTTTCATCTTCAGCACTGAAGGTCAAGTCTAAAATGTTGGTGATATCATTGTCACATATCCACTTCAAGGATCTATAGAATTCAACATCAACACCTTCCATATCTTGCAAGACAACCTTTTTATGTAACATCATCTTGTATAAAGCTCCAACAAAGAAAGCATCCAAGAATCTTCTATGGAATACACCTAAACCAACAACTCTACCGATAAATTTAAAGTAACTTAAATGTTCGGGATTAATACCTGAGTTAGGGTTGATTTGCAAAGTATAGTTATCGTGAGACGAATATTCGAACAAACAGTAGAACGGATTGAACATATCGTGCGATAACAAGAAAAAGAATTCTCTAGAGACTCCACCATAATCTAAACCTTCTTCACCATCGAACTTGATCATTAATCTCTTCTTCAAGTCTTCAGGAGTTTGTCTCATTATTTCTTGATATGAATCTTCAAAGATATGGTCTCTTCTCACCTTGATATGACATTGCCCAGGCAATATTCTCAATGCTGGTTGTGATCTAAAGTATATCACCTTTCTTCTAAAATCACGCTTGTATTGAGGTACGTTTTGGTCCAAGGATGATGGCAATCTTGGATCATCCCATGTAGTAGTTTTGGTGTTATGGTCGACAAAGTAAACTCTGGCGGTGTTGGTCAATCTCATTTCCCAACCAGAAGGTAAAGGACCCAACTGACTTACTGGTTGCTGTTGGATAGTAGTATTTGGACCGAAAGTACGGATGTATTGTTGTCTTCTTGGGTCAACCCAAGTTGTAGTTCTTGTGTTGTGGTCAACAAAATAGGGTCTTCCTTCATTAGTGAATCTTTGTTCCCAACCAGATGGCAATTCACCTAAACCACTAGTGGTGGCACCGGAAGCTGCCATAGAAACTGCAGCTGCAGGACTCACTGGAGTGTTGGCGCCAGTTGAGTTGACGGTTACATTGGTACTATTGGAATTGGAAATGGAGGGTGATTGAGGAGTTTCACCAGGTAAAGTTCTTCCACGATGTTGTCTTCTTTCAGCCTCAGTAGCATTTTGCCTTTGTTGGCCTCTTTCCAGTTCCGACTCATCCAAAGTTGGTCTTTGCCAAGTTGTTGTTCTAGAGTTGTGATCAACATAATAAGTTCTACCAAAGTTATCAGTTCGGCGTTCCCATCCCGGCGGTAATCTACCATATTGATCCTCAAAGGAGGAATATTGCCTGTTGGCTGCTGAATCTGTACCATTACTTTCAACTCCTGGAGGTGCAGAAGGTGCAGAGATGGCAGATGGAGCAGACGGAGGACCCGAAGCACTTGTGTGAAAAGCACCTGGAACTGATGGAGGACCACTAGGAGGTGCTGCAGTACCATTGGTCGTATTGTGAGATATGACGACAATGATCTTACCACTGACGGCCAAGTTTTCATTTGATTTCTTCAAATCTCGGGTGATGGTCTCTTCCGAATTGGGTGACGACAAATCAATAACGCTTCCAACTCTTACATTCACCACACCCAAGAACCCCTGGTCCTTCTTTTTGAATTTCTTTTGGTCGAATACTTGAATCACGAGGATAGAGTCTTCCAAGGCATTGAAGTTGAAAGATTCGTTCCAATATGGATTTAATGTTTTCTTTGCAGTTTTGGTAGTTTTGGTTTGAGAACCGTCCACGGTGATTACAGCAAACGGATCGGGCTGACGGAAGACATCTCTTTTGTAAAGAGATTCTGCCGCCACCACCTTAACATTTATAGATGTAGATCTGGACATCAGTAACGATGGGGAAGATAAAATGCTTCAGTAGTACCTGCGTTGCAATATCAGTGATTGCACTATTAAGATCAGCAATTACAGGATTCAGTGACGACTATCAACAAATTCACTAGAACCAACCCCCTGTAGATTTCTCTGAAAATTTAACAACTATAGACGGTTATCAAATGGAATAAAAACAACAAATATCTTAACAGTTTACTTGAGTAGCACTTACTGAGTAGAAACTGATATGATGATTGCTCTGGTTGATGGGACAAGAAGGTGGGTACATCCGGTGATACCTACGGGCGGTGATTTTGATTTGCTATGAGTTTTTCGGGTGTGTGTCGCTACCAATGTTGACTTAAGTAAAGTTGGTGACGACCTATATATGAAAGAAGAGCCAAAGATGCTGACATTTGTCTACTACGGCAACTATTGACGAGGTCTTTATATAGTTCAGTATTCTCGTAATCTAGAATGGACTCTTGGCTCTCATTTACAACTATTTGTCAGACAGCTTTGCTGCGACTCAATTGAGATTACGAATCGTAGATCCACCATAGAGTTAGATATAATTAGTATATTTTAGTAAACGAATAATAAGCATTTACTAAACTCTGCTCTAACTTAACCGAGTCGTTCCGATTCATCTCCGAGTTAAAGGTCTCGGAAAATGTCGCCATAGCAAAATAGAGAATGAGAAAAACCGCATCCTATTTTACGTGTAAGAACATGGTTCTTGCTAGAGAGTGTAGCCATCGCCAATTTTTGTTTAAATCATAACAAAGTTCGTTATGTAATTTGGTTGGTAAAATCAATGACTTGTAACGAAATATGTACTCAAAATTTATTGGCTACGACTTGCTGGCTTCTCTTGAAACTATGAACTCGTTTCGATACGCTAAATTAATGAATAGTTCAATTTGATAGCTAACATGAGTAATTACTTGAAATATAGCATGTACTAATTTATTGTTCTGTAGCGTACAGTTTGCTATCCTAAACGACAAATAATCTGTGATTATAGTGAGTTTTCCATAAGATTGTCCCCCGTCGAAGCATAATATCACGAATTAATGGACGGAGATGCCCGCAAATTAATATGTCAGATAGGCAAGTACTAGTGAACATCAGTGAATAGTGAACAGTGTCATGAAGAAATAAAAAAAAAAAAAGACTGCTAATTAATGAATGCAACTGCGCCATTTTACTTCCACAAGAAGGAGGAATGTTATTTAATACGTCAGTATAGATGCCCGTGACATTTTACTATTTACGAGAGGTCGTAAGAGTAGAAAAAAAGCCTGAACCCTGTATTTACTGCGGAAGGAATTACTCATAATATTATATTATAGATTATGAGATCAACTCAGGTTTAACCATTTACTCTTGCAGAACATCTGCATTCCCTTAAGGCTCATAGTCTTGTCTTTGTTCCAAGATTCCTGGTAAATGTAGTAGCGGAACATTCATGTAGATATAGAGGGCTAGACATTCAGTAAATTTTGTGAATCTTAATTGTTTAGTCATACAAATTATCAACAACTTAGATGTATACGTGGGTGTTTTATGCATTTTCTAAAAGGCTCAAGAACGCGATTACGTTTACTATTATTGGAAAACAATTTATTATCTATATAGGCCTATCCAACAATTAGTAGAGAAGATTATCATAAGGGGTTCCTGTCCCTGTATGAATGTCCACCAACCGCTGACAAGCATGAGGATTTTCATCCGAGTCCGAGTCCGAGTCTTCAACCATTACACCACCAATCAACTAACCAAATCACCAAAATTACCAAAAAACCACCCAAATTACCAAAATTACCAAAATCACCGATAACCACCAAAATCAGCAAACAATAAAGAAATAAAGAAATAAAGAACAAATATTGTGGAACTTTGATTCCACTTATATATTATTTGTTTTTAACTGGGTCAATGTTGATTCGAACCCAGCTGTTTGTTGCATGTTTTTTTCATGTCAACTTTTCGAATTTTTTCCATAATTCTTCTAATAATTTTGATAATTATGACTTGTAGTTCTGTTGCCACCTTCTATCAAAAAGAGTGCGTCCACCCTAATGACAGCCGGGAGGACGAGAGTCCTTATTCCAAAGAGCAATGTTAGTTTAAAGAACTGACAAGCCACCGAAAACCAAAATCACCAAAAATTTGCAGCCAAAATCTAAACCTTCTCCAACACCAAAACCACCACAGGAGTGTTTTGAGAGCGGGAAGGGGTGAGAGATAAAAGAAAGAAGATATAAGAGGATTGTGGACCTTTCATTCCACATTTATACTTTTTTTTTATGTCTTTTTATAAGCTTCACCAACAATTACCAACAATCACTTCAGAGACCACCAAAACTTAAGAAAAAAGTAACTTAGACTCTTCAATCTGGCAACACAACCACTGATCAAACTCTTGATATTCTCTGTTATAGTAATAAAGAGAAGTCAAGGGAGATCTGAATAAAATCCGGTTAACATCATCTTTGATCACTAGAGGATGAATTCCTTCAAAAAATTGATTGTAACAGAATAGTATTGCTTCACGGAGTTCTTCTAATTCAGATTTAGTCAACTCACGATTAAGAAATTGAACAGATTTACATTCTTCCAGCAACTTCTTAGCAAGAAAATTCGTTACCGAAGAGTCATTACCAATTTTTTCGATCTGACGTCCATAGACTTCACCAAGATATTTTCCGTGTGAACGCATAAACAAGGCATCCAGTGGCAAACCATGCTTCTTGTGACTTGCAATCCTTTTCTCTCTGTTAGCGAAATACCTTTTACGATGAATTTTAAACCTTTGTGTTCTGGCTTCAGCGTCTAAATGTTTAGAACTTAAATTGTCTGTTGGTTCAGGAATTGTCTGCTCGATATCCTTTGGAGCAGCTTTAGTATTCACCTTCAGACATTCACTCTTAGAAAGAGCATATTCATCAGCCGCTTGAGCGAGTACCGTGGAATCGATTTCCCGAAGTAAATCTGTAGAGTTCTTAGAATTCTCTATTTCAACTTTGGGCTCAGGCTCAAGTTCAGAGGCCTTGCTAATGCATTCAACTTTGGCAATCTCTTTGGCTACATCAACTCTGATTTTTGGTATCAATCTTTTTGTGGATCTGACATTTTCTTGAACCATTTTGGCCCCCAAAGTGGCAATTCTTTCAGCGATACTAATGTTTGACCCTCTACTGGAGGAAACAGCTTTACCAGATTCAACATTTGTAGTTTCGATCTTAGTAACGCCAACCTTTGAAGCTACCTGATTAGCCTCTTTTTGAGCTTCTTTTTGGGCTTCCTCTTTGACTGATTCATCAGCAATCTCAATTTCACCGATAGATTTAGCAGCAGCAGCTAGAATGTTATTGACCTCAATAGCATCAATCTTGACAGTTGCTTCTGTAATTACAATTTTGGGGACTACTTTAGCGGCGGCAACTTTATAGTTTTCTTTTTCTTTATCAGTTCCAGTTGCAGTGGACACCTGAGTAGCATCAGTTTCTGTTGTAACCACAGGGGAAAAAGATTCAAAAGAGCAGCGATGTTTTGCTGACCCTGGTGATTCAATTGATGTAGTAGATTTTGATTTATGACCTCTAACTGAATCAATTGGCGTCGGTTTTGGTTTATGGTAACTGGCTGATTTATGGTCAGAGGGATTGGGTCTCTGTCTGTTATCGTATACCGCATAGTTTGGTTTGGCTTTTGGTTGATGAAAATCTGAATTCTGGTATTTCTTTGGTTTATGATAATCTGATTTCTGGTGTGTGGCTTTAGGCTTTGGACAAACCAATTCCTGCCTATAGTTCTTCATGTAAGGGTTGAATAACCAGTTTCCAGATGGGGAATACATCATGTTTGGAGGATGGGTTGGACAAGGTTCTCCACAGTATAATCTGTTGAAAATGGACTCGGGGGTTGTAAGGGAACTTGGGGGATATTGGGTGAATGGAGAACGAATGGCGTTTGGATTGGCATAAATTTCATCCGGGAAAAGGGGAGGGAAACCGCAACGCAAATCTTGCGTTCGACCGTATGCAATAGCTTGAAGTTCTTCGGGGCTTTTGTATATAATATCATTGTACTCGGGATCACCTCTGTCAGCGATTCTAAGTAGTTCCATCAACCTCCTTTTAAATCTTCGTTTCTTTGCATTAGCACTTCTCCATCTTCTTTTGGCCGAACTCTTGAAATGGGTGGCTTCATAAATCAAGGTTCTGGAAACGTCTTCAGCCTTCAGGATAAGACGTTCCTTAGTTTCATCAAAAAATTGGGGCATCTTGGGGATGCTTCGAATTAATAAATTCAGGTGTTCTAACGTTATTGACGTTAATATAT